>Ga0207104_1035_pt2 | contig 32262 bp, 26 predicted proteins | sample Alteio_BWMinHeat_79_FD_153538 | JGI IMG/M metagenome (GOLD analysis project Ga0207104, IMG submission 153538) | Enriched cells from forest soil in Barre Woods Harvard Forest LTER site, Petersham, Massachusetts, United States -... | ecosystem: Environmental > Terrestrial > Soil > Temperate forest >...
TTTTCTGATCATTGTCGTCTTATTTGGCACCAAACGTTTGCGAGAATTGGGGAATTATTGGGAGGCGGTGAAAGTCACGCCAAAACATTTTTTGACGGAGATTTTGCAACACTTTATCTTGCGCCGAAAGATTATCATCGCGTACATATGCCCCTATCGGGAGAGCTTCGAGAAACCATTTATATTCCTGGCAAATTATTTTCCGTCAATCAATTAACGGTGTCCCAGGTTCCACAACTTTTTTCTCAAAATGAACGTTTAGTGTGCTTATTCGAAACCGCTGTTGGGCCGATGGCGGTGATTATGGTTGGCGCGATGATTGTGGGAAATATTAAAACCGTATGGCCCTTAAGTTTTCATCCGGATCGTATTGTCAAAAAGTTTTATGAGAATATGGTGCGCCTCGAAAAAGGGGCGGAAATGGGATATTTCAAATTAGGTTCAACCGTCATTGTTTTATTCCCCAAGAATGTCATTGAATGGGAAAAAGGATTGAAAGAAAACTCAATTTTACAAATGGGAAAACTATTCGGGAAAGTGCACTAACTATCATGCCAGCTAAAAGCACACTAGTGAGCTAAAAACATGCTGGCATGACACGGATTTTTAATTAATTTTACAACAACTACCATTTAAGCTTATCTTAATGAAAATCTCATAGAATGTAGCCCCAGTTATTTCAGGTAAATCAAATGAAAAACAGAAAGACTTCAAATGTGGGTGGAAGTATTTTTTTATTTATTCTTGTATATTTTATTTATCGAATATTATTAGAAGACGATATTTTACCTTTCTCAATTACCTCTGTTCAATCCACCATGAATCACTGGGTAAAGCACTGGCATTTTTTAGTGGTGGGATTAATTCCAGTTTATATCGCACTTCTTTTTTTTGGCGCGGTGATTCTCGGAATTTTTTTTGGTGACAAGATAGAACGTTTGATTTCAAAAATTTTACAAAAGAAAATACATTGATTAAGCTGACACCAGTGTGAGACATAGGCTTTAGCCTTGGTGCGAAAAACTCTAAAAAATAAGAAAGACTTTCTCTGATTTTAAAATTAACCTTTTGAATTTAAAAATATAAATTTTTTGCGTTTATTTTTTAATCTCTCCCTACTTCTATTTAATTTAAATATAAAGCGTAAAGTACAACTCATTCGGGATGACAAATGGACCGGCATTAAGGATCGAAGCTTTTAAGGATCGTCTATCAGGATAATAGTCAGGGCAAGGATTCCCAGAAAAGGGTTGATCATGGAGATCTCCCTTTTTTTATTTTTCTTTCATAACGTTGATAATAATAAAAAGAAACGAACATGTTTGCGAGAATAGTAGAAAAAATAGAAAATTATAATAGAAAAAGAAAAGTGTCCCTCATTGATGCAATCCTTGAGTCTGAGTTGGATGTTGTAAAAAAATTAATAAGAAAAAAAGCTGACGTAAATCAAGCCTCCTCTTTTCGCTCAAAACCTTTATTTCTAGCAGTAGAATCTCGTGAAATTTTAATCACGAAAGAATTATTAGATGCCAAAGCTGATGTTAATTTTTTACAAGAAGGTATATTCCCATCCACCGCTTTAATTTGTGCTGTAGAGTTAGGTGTGGGGGAGATTATAGATGCATTATTGGAAGCAAAGGCTCACGTAAATTTAGAAGCCAATGGTCGAACTGCCTTAATAGCCGCAGTAGAAGGAAGCAAAAGCAAAACAATTAAAAAGATAATAGATGCGAAGGCAGATGTTAACATTTCAAATCATATCGGTACAACTCCACTTTTGATTGCGGTGAGGAGGAAATATTTCAACATATCAAAGAATCGAATAGCTATCCTTGAAGCATTAATTGCAAAGAAAGCAAAACTAAATGATTTGTATTCTACAGGCGAATCATTGTTGCACGTTGCTATTGATAATGAAGCTATTCCTGTCATTGAATTTTTATTAAAAGCGAAAGCGGATATTGATTTGAGAAGATTACATTATTATGATGACCGTCATTCGTGTCAAGGCGAAAGTGCTTTCGAATATTCTCGAACAAAAAGCGATGAAATTCAGAATATATTTAACAAAGCACAAATCACACAACAATACCAAGCGGAAATGCAAACTTTATTGTTAGGTTTATATAAAAATCCGGAATTAAAATCTTTAGAAGAACCACAAAGAATAAGAAATAGCGAAAGTTCTCTCAAAGTTTTCGCTGAACATGTTTTATATGATAAAAATGTAGTGAAAGAAATTGCGGGTTTTTTAAAGCCAAAAATGTAAGCGAAAGATTGAGAGAAACTTTCAATAAACCCTCACCCCTAGCCCCTCTCCCCTCACTGCGTTCCGGTAGAGGGGAACTTTTCTTTTAATTCCCCTCTCCCCTCACTGCGTTCCGGTAGAGGGGAACTTTTCTTTTAATTCCCCTCTACCGCTTGCGGGAGAGGGGTTAGGGGTGAGGGTCTGTAGCCAACACAAATTTCTAAAGATTCGGCGCCAACCACCTTTTCACCAATTCAATATCCATTTTTTTACGTATCGCATAATCTTCGACCTGATCCTCAGAAATTTTGCCTATACCAAAATATTCAGAATCCGGATGCGAAAAATAAAATCCGCTGACAGAAGATGCGGGTAACATCGCAAAGTTTTCAGTCAGTGTAATACTCTCAGGATTTAATAACGCAAATAACAATGGTTTTTCCGTATGATCGGGGCAGGCAGGGTATCCCGGCGCCGGGCGAATTCCTCGGTATTTTTCTGCAATGAGCTCTTCATTATTTAAATGCTCATTCGGCACATATCCCCAAAATTCTTTGCGCACTCTTTCATGCATATGTTCCGCAAAGGCTTCAGCCAATCGATCTGCAATAGCTTTTACTAAAATACTATTATATTCGTCATGTTGACTCTCAAATTCCGCGACTTTTTCATCTAATTCAACACCTGATGTGACCGCAAATCCCCCGATGTAATCAGGAATGCCTGTGGATTTTGGTGCAATGAAATCAGCGAGACTAATATTGGGGCGGCCCAATGGTTTTTTAGATTGTTGACGCAGCATGTGAATTGTCATTAATACTTCACGACGACTTTCGTCCGTATAAATTTCAATATCATCACCCACACTATTTGCTGGAAAAAATCCAATGACCGCATTTGCATGCAACCAATTTTCTTCAATCATTTTTTGCAGCATCTGGTTTGCATCTTCAAATAAATTTTTGGCGCTTTCACCAATAATTTCATCATTGAAAATTTGAGGATAACGCCCCGATAATTCCCAAGTATGAAAAAATGGCGTCCAATCAATGTAAGGCGCGAGTGTTGCAAGAGGATACGACTCAAACTTTTGAATCCCTAAAAACAAAGGCTTTGGCGGAGAATAATTTTCCCATTGAATTTTTACATGATTATCGCGCGCCGCTGCAATGGTTATAAATTCATTATCATTGCGTTTGTTTTTATGACGTTCACGTAATTTTTCGTAATCAAGGCGTGTGGTATTAATAAACGCATGCCGCGCATTTTCATTTAATAATTGCGATACCACACCCACTGCGCGTGAAGCATCAACAACATGAACAGTCGCGCCTGTATAATGCGGTTCAATTTTGATGGCGGTGTGCGCGCGTGAAGTCGTCGCACCGCCAATTAATAATGGAATGTTAAAATGTAAACGTTGCATTTCTTTCGCAACATGCGCCATTTCTTCGAGTGAAGGCGTGATGAGTCCACTCAATCCGATGATATCCATATTTTCTTTTTGGGCGGTTTCTAGAATTTTTTCACATGCTACCATGACACCTAAATCCATCACTTCATAATTGTTGCAACGCAATACAACGCCGACGATATTTTTTCCAATGTCGTGAACATCGCCTTTGACAGTTGCTAACAAAATTCTACCTTTGGATTTTTGCACTTGGCCTTTTTTAGCAGCTGTAATGTAAGGAATAAGATGCGCGACCGCTTGTTTCATCACGCGCGCGCTTTTCACCACTTGTGGTAAAAACATTTTTCCTTCACCAAATAAATCGCCGACAATATTCATCCCGTCCATGAGCGGGCCTTCAATAATTTCTAACGGATTATCGAATAATTGTCGGGCTTCTTCGGTGTCTTCTACAATGTATTGATGAATGCCTTTGACTAACGCATAAGATAAACGTTCCGTCACTGTTTTTTCGCGCCAACTCAAATCTTCAGTTTGAGATTTGATTTGACCTTTGACGCTATCTGCGATTTCGAGTAAACGATCCGTCGCGTCAGGACGCAAATTTAACAAAACATCTTCGATGCGAGTTAATAAATCTTTGGGAATATCTTTGTAAATCGCGAGCGTGCCGGCATTCACAATCCCCATATCCATTCCTGCACGAATCGCGTGATAAAGAAATGCGGAATGTAGTGCTTCGCGAATAGGATTATTTCCCCGAAAAGCAAAAGACACATTGCTAACTCCGCCACTGACGAGTGCGTAAGGCAAGGATTCTTTGATGCGCCTTGTTGCATGAATAAAAGCTAATCCATATTCGTTATGTTCCTCAATGCCTGTGCCAATCGCAAAAATATTCGGATCGAAGATAATATCTTCAGGAGAAAACGCAATTTTATTCACCAATAAATTATAGGATCTCGTACAAATCTCGACTTTTCTTTCTTCGGTATCGGCTTGACCTTTTTCATCAAAAGCCATCACGACTACGGCCGCGCCGTATCGTTTTGCTAATTCTGCTTTTTCAAGAAACGCCTCTTCTCCATCTTTCATGCTAATGGAGTTGATAATTCCTTTTCCTTGAATGCATTTTAAACCCGCTTCGATGACCGACCATTTTGACGAATCAACCATGATGGGTACGCGTGCGATATCGGGTTCGGATGCAATGAGGTTTAAAAATTTCACCATTGCAGCTGTGGCATCTAACATCCCTTCGTCCATATTGATGTCGATGATTTGCGCGCCATTCGTCACTTGTTCGCTTGCAACGGAAAGTGCTGTTGCATAATCATCATTTCGAATGAGTTCCGCGAAACGAATCGATCCGGTGACATTTGTTCTTTCGCCCACATTCACAAATAGAGATTTTTCATCGATGGTTAAAGGTTCGAGTCCGCTTAAGCGACAAGCTTTTGGAATTTTCGGAATTTTTCGGGGTTTTAATCCAAGGACTGCATCATGAATTGCTTTGATATGCGCAGGTGTTGTGCCACAACATCCCCCAACAATATTGATAAATTTTGCTTTGGCAAAATCATGGATGATGGAGGCGGTTTCTTCTGGTGTCTCATCATATTCACCGAATGCATTGGGTAAACCTGCATTCGCATGCAAACTAATATAAGTATCACTTATCGAAGAAAGCTCTTCGATATAAGGCCGAAGCGCTTTTGCGCCTAGCGCACAATTGAGACCAATCGTGAAAGGATTCGCATGCCGGACCGAATGCCAAAATGCAGCGGTCGTTTGACCTGATAACGTGCGTCCACTCGCATCGGTAATCGTCCCTGAAATCATGACGGGTAAAATAATATTGTGTTCCGCGAAATATTTTTTAATCGCAAAAATAGCCGCTTTGCAATTGAGTGTGTCGAATATCGTTTCGATCATGAGGCAATCAACATTGCCATCCACCAATCCCGCGATCGCGTCCATGTAAGCCACGGTCAATTCATCAAAACTAATATTTCGAAAACCTGGATCATTCACCTCGGGTGACAGAGAAGCGGTACGATTAGTTGGTCCTAAAATACCGATGACAAAACGCGGTTTTTCGGGATTTTTTTTGGTAAATTTATTGGCAGATGCACGCGCAATTCGTGCGGATTGTAAATTAAATTCGTAGGCTAAATCAGACATGTGATAATCGGAGAGCGCGATGGCAGTTGAATTGAAAGTGTTGGTTTCAATAAAATCTGCACCTGCCGACAAATAGGCTTCGTGAATTTCTTGAATAATTGCGGGTTTTGTCAGAGATAATAAATCATTATTACCTTTTAAATCATAGGGGAAATCAAGAAATCGGTCGCCACGAAAATCACTTTCGTTAAGTCCATATTGTTGAATCATGGTACCCATTCCGCCGTCCAGAATAAGTATCCGATCTTGCAATGCCTTTTGAAGATAATTGATTAGTTTCATGGATAGTTGCTAAAAACTAGAATTATACTGGTATAATGCGGAATCGCAATTAAAAGAGTTTTGGTTTCATGCAACGCATACTAATAACGGGTGGCGCTGGGTTTATTGGTTCTCACACCGCAGATTATTGTTTAGAAAAAGGCGCCAACGTTACTGTTTTTGATGATCTATCATCCGGTAAGTTACAGAATTTAAATGTTTTTCATCCGAATTTAAAATTAGTGCAAGGCGATGTGCAAGATTATGCGTTGTTATTAAAAGAAATAAAGAATGCAGATAACATTTTACATTTGGCGGCATTGCCTTCCGTGCAAAAATCGATTGAAGATCCCATTCATTCTCTGAAAGTCAATACGCTGGGTTTTTTGCATGTTTTGCAAGCGATTCGAGAAAGTGGTAGTCCAAAAAGATTAGTTTACGCCTCTAGTGCCGCGATTTATGGACATACCACGGAACTACCTTGTTCTGATGAAAAGCCGTTACCCTCACAAATTCTGTCGCCATATGCTTTAGAAAAAGCAAATAATGAACGTTATGCGGATTTGCATGCGGAGTTATACCAGATTCCATCGTTAGGTTTACGATATTTTAATGTGTATGGTAAGCGCCAAGATCCCGCATCCCCTTATTCTGGTGTTATTTCCAAATTTATCGAAAAATTTACTAAAAATGAGCCATTAACGATTTTTGGTGATGGCGAACAATCGCGGGATTTTATTCATGTGTCTGATGTCGCACGCGCGAACTGGTTAGCGTTACAAAGTCACGAAGTGGGCGCGTTAAACATTGCGTCGGGCGTACCGCAAACCCTCAATCAATTAGTGAAATATTTAGAAACCATTTCTGGAAATCCCATTAAAGTGAATTATGTAGAAAAAAGGTCAGGGGATATTGAGAAATCGTATGCCTGTATCAAGAAGGCTGCATCAAGTTTGGGGTTTAGCGCGGAGGTTTCGTTGGTGGATGGGTTAAGTAAAATTTGTTATCTCAGCTAAAAATAATATCGTCGTCCCGCGGCTTGTCCGCGGGATCCAGAATGACTTATACGCTGTCACTGGATCCCGCGGACAAGCCGCGGGACGACGGTTTTGTATAGATTATTAAGATATCGCTTACCCCTCGCGCAATCACCCAATATGCGCTAAAATACCCACCCCTGTTAATAGTTGGGATTTAAGGATTATGCATAAAATCCAAGGGTGCACTGAGCGCCTTTATGAAATTTCGAAAGCAGATTTACCTTTATCCTGCCCGATGCCGGATATGCGATTGTGGGATGCACATCCCCGCGTTTATCTTCCTATCGAAAAAACAGGAAAAGCAGTTTGTCCTTATTGTGATGCTGAGTTTATTTTAAAAAATGAATAAAATTCTTATAGTTGGGCCATCGTGGGTGGGCGATATGGTGATGGCGCAATGTCTTTTTACACTGATTAAAACATCCGATCCGCATGCGATGATTGATGTTTTAGCGCCCGCATGGAGTTTGCCTTTGTTGCAGCGCATGCCGGAAGTATCCAATGCCATTGTGATGCCACTCGGTCATGGGGTGTGGGATTTAAAAACCCGCTACCACCTCGGCAAATCTTTACGAGAAAAAAAGTATACCCAAGCAATTTTATTGCCCAATTCGTTTAAATCGGCACTGATTCCCTTTTTTGCAAAAATCCCAAAACGTACCGGCTGGCGTGGGGAAATGCGTTATGTTTTGCTAAATGATGTCAGAATATTGGATAAAAAACGTTATCCTTTGATGATTGAACGTTTTATGGCGCTAGCGCTTCCTCCGTTTGCCACTTTACCCAAAGATTATCCGATTCCTGCACTCAAAATTTCTGAAGATACGCAAAAAGCGGCATTAGCAAAATATAACTTAACCAATGATTTGCCGATCCTCGCGCTTTGTCCAGGCGCTGAATTTGGTCCAGCGAAACGCTGGCCTCTTGAATATTATGCAGAAATTGCGAATGAAAAATTGAACGCGGGCTGGCAAGTATGGTTGTTTGGGTCGAAAAATGATATCCCAGTGACCGAAGAGATTCGCACACTAACAAATGGCAAAGCGATTAATTTAGCGGGAAAAACCCAGTTAGAAGAAGCCATCGACTTATTAGAATTAGCAGGAATGGTCGTCTCCAATGATTCGGGATTAATGCATATCGCGTCAGCATTGCAAAAACCGTTAATCGCCATTTATGGCCCGACCAGCACGGGATTCACGCCGCCCTTAAGTCAAAAAGCCAAAACACTCTCATTATCACTCGATTGTCAGCCTTGTTTTGAACGTACCTGCCCTCTTAAACATGAGCGTTGCATGCGTGAATTGACGCCTCGAATGGTATTAGATGCCATGACAGCTTTTGAAACCTCTGATAAAATGCGCGCATGAAAAATACCTTTATTCACTATGATGCCTTAAAAGAAGCGAAGCTTCAGACGACGCCGTTTCCCTATTGCGTGATTCCGAATTTTATTCGGCCGGAATTTGTGGAAACGTTAACCGAACATTTTCCAAAAATTTCGCATGGCGGCAGCATTCCTGCAAGTTCAGTTGAGCGACATGCAACATTCCGTCCTTTTATCGAAGAATTAGAGGGTACGATTTTAAAAAACGTCATCGCTGAAAAATTTTCATTAGATTTAACGAATAAACCCACCATGTTAACGTTGCGCGGCATGACACGCGAACGCGATGGCGTTATTCATACGGATAGTAAAAGTAAATTAATTACCTTACTTCTCTACATGAACCCGACTTGGGAATCTGACGGCGGCAAATTGCGACTATTAAAAAACGCGCATTCGCTCGATGATTATGTCGAAGAAATTTCGCCATTGGCTGGCAGTTGTGTGATTTTTCAAGTGACGCGTAATGGCTGGCACGGACATCATCCTTATGTTGGCAAACGTTTGTCTTTGCAGCTGAATTATTTGGCGAGTGATGCGGCGCTTCATAAACATTTCAATCATCATCGTTTTACTGCGTGGTTAAAACGTATTTTTAAGCGCAATCAAGAGACTTATTAATCATGCGTGTTTTATTCGTAAAATTAACTTCCATGGGCGATCTTATTCATGCATTGCCTGCGTTATCTGATGCTAAACGTTTTGATCCGGCTATTACTTTTGATTGGGTGATCGAAAAAAATTTTTCGGAAGTCGCAAGCTGGCATCCTGCTGTTAAAAATATTATTCGAACCTCACATCGCAAATGGCGTTCGAATGTAATCGAGTATTGGAAAAATGGTGAAATTAAAAATTTTCTGCATTCACTTCGCGAAAATTCATATGATCTTGTGATTGATGGTCAAAACTCTTTGAAAAGTGCCATCACGAGTTTACTGTCAAAAGGTGTGCGTGTTGGTCTCGATAAAAATTCTGCGAGGGAAAAGTTCGCGAGTTATTTTTATCAAAAGAAAGTTTTTGTCGATAAGGATTTGCATGCAGTCAAACGTCTACGTTTGTTATTTGCTGATGCATTGGGATATTCGTATATTGATGATCAGCCGGATTATGGCATTTTGAATTATGCATTTCCGGAAATTACGTTGGATTTGCCAAAACCTTATTTAGTTTTCGTGCATAATGCAAGTTGGCAATCAAAAATGTGGCCAGAAAATTATTGGCGTCAATTAATCTTTTTAGCCGGTAAAGTTGGTTTGCATGTGTTATTACCTTGGGGAAATGAAGCAGAGAAAATTCGTGCGATGCGAATTGCCGCGAATCAAAACAACGCAACTGTTTTACCTTTCCTAACCTTGTCACAACATGCGGCGATTTTAAAAAATTCGAAAGGTGCCATTTGTAGCGACACAGGTTTAGCACATTTAGCCGCTGCATTAAATGTTCCTTCTGTCACCGTTTATGGATCGACGAGTGTGAAATTAATTGGTACGAAAGGTCTTCATCAAAAGCATCAGTTATCTACTTTTAATTGCACCGAATGTTATAAATATCAGTGCGATTATAATAATCAAAAAAATGCTGATGCAATGTGCATGCTTGCGATCAAGCCTGACATGGTGTGGGAACGGTTTAATTTGTCATCCTGAGCGTAGCGAAGGATCATTGTCCAATGCAAAGAATAATGATGAATAAATTTGACGGCAAAGAGAATAGAGGCTGATCCTTCGCTACGCTCAGGATGACAATGATCCTCTACTCTAACCCCCCATATTATTAAACGCCATAGCTCTTTCAGTAATCATTAACTGATCTTTGGTGGGATAGGATGTAATTTGAATGCGGCTGTTTGACCGTATGCCTTTGTTATAAAGATCACTTGAAATAGGGAAAAAATTGCCATTCCCTACATAGGTTAATTTTCGAAGATTGATACTTCGATCTTGGAAATTGTTAATGCCTTCTGACCAAAGATAGGCTGCCACTTCTTTCGCGCGCCCTTCCGAAATTCTTCTTTCAAATTTTGTCATGCCAAAACCACTCGTATTGCCAGACACTAAAATATTTTGGCAACCAAATCGTTTTAATACGTTCGATGCGCTTTTTAAAACAGGTTCCGCTTCAGGCAATAATTCTGTGGTATTCACTTCAAAAATTTTATCCGTCGGGATTTCAATCGTGACATAATCGCCTAATGTGAAAACTTCGCCGCCGTTTTGATAAATCCCCGCTGAAGCGAATCGTAATGTTGAAACATAATAACCAATACTTCCGCCAGCAATCGCGGCTGCTGCGAGTGGAATGGGTTTGGTTGCGCCCAATGCGGCGACAGCACCTGCACCTACGCCTGCACCAATGACAGTCGCTCCTGCGTTACCCGTTAAATGATTATTTTCACTGAGTGGATTGTAGGTACAGGCAGAAAGCGTGAGTAGTATGAGGATAAAAATATTTTTATATGGCAATTTTAGAAACATGCGTGTCCTAAATAAAGCGAATGATTTAATTGAATTATAACGCGAAATCTATAAAGAAGTCTTAAATTTTTGTTATGATAGAGGCGGTGTCAGAAATGTCATACCCGCCCCCTCACCCGCCACGCTGCGCGTGTCGACCTCTCCCACAAGGGGAGAGGTAATATGATTAACCTCTCCCCTTGTGGGAGAGGTCGGCGCGCTCTTTGCGACGGGTGAGGGGGGCGAAAAACATGTTGGCATGACACGCTAGAATTTTTAAGGAAAGCTTTGCATGGATCAGCACTTAGAACCTAAACGTTACACCGCCTGGCAGCTTATCCGCATGTTTTGGCAATCGGAGGAGCGTTACTTTGCTTATTCCATGTTATTCCTCGTTATTTTTTTTACGATTGTTTTAGTCGGTTTTGATGTGGCATTTACGACTTGGTATAACTATTTTTATGATGCGTTGCAAGATTATGACGCACGAGGAACGATCGATTTATTAGCTATTTTTTGTTTTATGGCTGCGGTTTACATCGTGCTATTTGTATATCGATATTATATGCAAGCCTTTCTTGCACTACGGTGGCGACAGTGGTTAACCAAAGAGTTTATTAATCGTTGGTTAAAAAAACGAAGTTATTATTACTTAGAAACTTTTGATAAACAAACCGATAATCCTGATCAGCGTATTCAAGAAGACATTCAAAGTTTAGTCATCAATTCACTCATTTTAACTGTCGGTCTCATTAATTCCATTGTGACTATTTTTGCATTTATTTATGTGCTGTGGCGGTTGTCAGGCGTCATTAATTTATCACTGGGAAGTTTCGGAACGTGGCATATCCCAGGTTATCTCGTTTGGGTAGGTATTGTTTATGCTGCATTTGGTACGTGGATTGCTTTTAAAGTAGGTCGTCCTTTAATTATGTTGAACTTTGAACAACAACGACGTGAGGCGAATTTTCGTTTCGCGGCCATTGATGTGCGAGCGCATTCAGAACAAGTAGCGCTCTATCGTGGAGAAGAAAATCAAAAGGGAATCATGGGTAAAATTTTCCAAGGTGTTTTGGATAACTGGTACGCCATTATTTTGCGACAAAAAATATTGTTTTGGTTTACTTCCGGGTACAATCAAATTGCAGTACTGCTTCCTTTGTTAGTCGCTTTACCCAATTACTTCAATAAAATTTTTAGATTGGGCGATTTAATGCAAGCGATTCGCGCTTTTGGACAAATTCAAGATGCGATGTCATTTTTAATCAATTCATACCCGCAGATTGCCGAATGGCGAGCGGTGATTCGCCGGTTACTTACTTTTTTGAATCATATGTATGAGCTAGATGCTTTAGCAAAACATCGAAATAAATTTACGATAAGCTATGGGCCCGAAAATATTATTTCTACGAAAGACGTGACGATCGTCACGCCGAAGGGCAAAACATTATTACAAAATATTGATCAAACCTTTAATGCAGGACAGCATTATGTGATCAAAGGTCCTTCAGGTATCGGAAAAAGTACTTTTGTTCGCACGCTTGCGGGAATTTGGCCTTTTGGTCAAGGAAATATTTCTCTACCTGATAACAAAAATGTTATTTTTTTACCGCAAAATTCTTACATGCCCTTAGGAACATTGAAAGAGGCCTTATTATTTCCAGATAAAATTGCAAATGTTTCTGATGAAGAATTATTGGGCTTGCTCGATGATTGTGATTTGGGACATTTAAAACCGCAATTAAATCAAGTCGAGCGTTGGCCTGAAATTTTATCAGGAGGAGAATTGCAACGCGTCGCTTTTGCAAGGTTATTAGTGCAAAAACCGGATTGGGTTTTTATGGATGAAAGCACGTCATCGCTTGATTTGGCACACGAAAAAGAAGTTTATCGATTATTAAAAGACAAATTACCGCACTGCACGGTCGTCAGCGTCGGCCATCGACCGAGTTTAGACGATTATCATGATGTTGAGATTGATTTGGCGCAGTATGCGGTTTGAATGGCTCTTATTCAAGTCAAAGAACTCGTCGTCCCGCGACTTGTTCGCGGGATCCAGAAAGCCTGCAATGCCGCTCTGGATCCCGCGAACAAGTCGCGGGACGACGGTTGTGTGGAGACCAAGCATTTTGATATTATAAAATTCTAGCAATCTGCTGGGATAATCTGGGTTAAATTTGAAGGCCCTGTAGGTGCGGGAACAGAACAAGAGCAGTCATATTTATAAACGACACTAGGCTCTTGGTATCGAGTCGGATTTTTAGTGGAAACTGTGCCTCCTACTTTAACGCATGCATCGTTGAATGGTTTACAATAAGTACAGTTATTTCCATTTATATTGCTCATTGCATTACTCATCCCTACTATGCTGGAAATAAATAACAAGCTCAATATTATTGCTCTCATATTTCTTCTCCTTAAACATGATATACCTATATTTTACCATATCGCGCTTTTTCTTATTTTATTGATAAATATAGACTTAGTTTTATCAATTATTTAACAATGTTTACATGGTGTATATTTTTTGTTATGTTACCCCTATAAAAAAACGAGGGGTAAATACCGTGTTAAAAAAATTGATTATCGGTCTAGTCACCGCCATTTCCATATTTCCTTGTTTTGCCGGTAATTTTTATTTTGGCCCCGGGATTTCTTTGCAAGATACCTATGCTGAAGATTCAAGTTACCGCGGGGTGAATCCAAAGTTTTCTTTTGGGTTTGGTCAGCACTTTCGCGAATTTTGGTATGTCGGTACCGAAGCGAATGCTTCTTTCGGCACAGTGACGCTACAAACCGACGGGCCCAATAATCTTAAAACATCGAATACGCTAGGTTTAAGCGTTTTACCTGGTATTCAAGTGACACGTGATACGCTTGCTTTTACCCGCTTTGGTTTAGTCAATTCCTATTTTAACCAACCTGATAAACGAGAAATGGGCGGACAAATTGGCCTTGGCCTCGAAACACACCTCACGCCAAGTTGGGAAGTGCGTGGTGAATACACGTATTCCGAGTATTCCAACATGATTAATATCGGCAGTCCGAAAACGAGCGCGTTTACGTTTGGGTTTGTGCATAAGTTTTAAATTGTGTCAGTTGTCAATCTGTCATTCCCGCGAAGGCGGGAATCCATTAATAATTTTTCCGATAGATTGAGTAACTAGCCTCAGGTTCCGTATAATTTTATGAATGGATTCCCGCCTTCGCGGGAACGACATGAGGATTATTTTTGACAGTGTTTACAAAAAACCGTACTCCTCCCCGTGATTCGTATCTCTTCCAACGGTTCAAAGCAACTCATACAAGGCAAACCGCCCCGTCCGTACGCTTTGAGTTTTAATGTAAAATATCCCGGATTGCCGTCGCTATTCACAAAATCTTTGAGCGTAGTCCCACCAGCACGAATTGCATTTTTTAAAACTTTTTTAATATGCAAGGTTAAACATTCACATTCTTTTTCCGTCAGGGTTTTTGCAATTCTTTTGGGATGAATTTTTGCGGCAAACAACGCCTCCGTCGCATAAATATTACCGACGCCCACGACGATTTCATGGTTCATGATGAAAGATTTGATCGGAACGTTTCGATGTCTCGAATGTTCCCATAAATATTTTTTGGAAAATGCTTTGGTGAGGGGTTCGACCCCGAGCTTTTTAATGAGCGGATGATTCATATAATCGATAGAAAAAACACATGCCCCGAAACGTCTCGGATCATTGAATCGAAGGATCATCCCATTCTTAAAAACAATATCGATATGATCATGTTTTTTGAGAGGGGTATCTTTCGAGAGAATTTTTAAGTTGCCAGACATGCCAAGATGTAGGATAAGGGTGCCATTTTTGGTGTGAAAAAGGAGATATTTGCCTCGTCTTTCGACCGCTTTTATCTCCATATTCTTCATGAATGCTGGAATTTCTTTCGAAATAGGCCAGCGTAATCGAGGGGCCCGAATAACGACATTTTTAACATATTGATTCAAAATATGTTTTTTTATGCCACGCGCAATCGTTTCAACTTCAGGTAATTCAGGCATATGATTCCAGGCATATTTACAAAAAAAGGCTTTTAAATTATGGTATCATTCAGTTCTTCGATGGTTCGAAGGATAACATAAATTTTAAAGGTGAAAACAGAATATGTATGGATTAGTACCGTTACCTTGGTGGGGCTACCTTCTGGTGATTTTGGTTTTAACCCAAATCACGATTTTTAGCGTCACAATTTTTTTACATCGAAATCAAGCGCATCGCGCATTAGATTTACATCCAATCGCAAGCCATTTTTTCCGTTTTTGGTTATGGATGACGACGGGTATGGTAACCAAAGAATGGACGGCCATTCACCGTAAACATCATGCAAGAGTAGAAACAGAAGATGATCCGCATAGTCCCCAAGTCAAAGGTATCTGGAAGGTGGTATTAGAAGGTACCGAACTTTACAGAAAAGAAAGCCGCAACAAAGATACCCTAGAGCGTTTCGGAGAAGGCACCCCGGACGATTGGATTGAGCGAAACATTTATACTAAGCATAGCGCAATGGGCATTACATTGATGTTAATCATTAATGTTTTACTGTTTGGCACGATGGGTTTGACGATTTGGGCTTTGCAGATGGCTTGGATTCCGTTTTGGGCCGCGGGCATTGTGAATGGTGTCGGGCATTTTGTTGGATACCGCAATTTTGAGTGCCAAGATGCCTCCCGCAATCTATTGCCAATCGGATTTTTTATTGGTGGCGAAGAGTTACATAACAACCATCACACTTATGGCACCTCCGCCAAATTTTCTGTGAAATGGTGGGAATTTGATATTGGTTGGATGTTGATTCGCTTAATGCAAAGTGTCGGATTGGCTAAACCAAAACGTATTCCACCGAAACCAAAATTAATTCATGATAAAACATCCATTGATATTGATACATTAAAAGGTGTATTGACGCATCGTTTTGTCGTATTAGCGCGATATAGTGGAGATGTGATTTTACCGGTTTTCCGTGAAGAAAGTCGCCGCGCAAGCGAAGCAGGCAAATCGGTATTACGTCGTATTCGTAAGTTATTAGTGCGCGAGCAATCGTTGGTTGATTCTGAAAGCCAAGCACATTTAACAAAAACGTTAGAGCAATATCGTGCTTTACATGTTGTGTATCAATTTCGTTTGAAGTTACAAAACATTTGGGTAAAGAGCACAGCCAGCCAAGCAGAACTCGTCGAATCTTTGCAAGAATGGTGCCGTCAAGCAGAAGAGACAGGCATTAATGCACTGCGAGAATTCGTGAAGCATTTGAAAGGGTATGTGCCGCATAGGGTGTAGGTTAACCCATTCGTAAAAAAACCTGTCATTCCCGCGAAGGCGGGAATCCATTCAAATAGATTCCCGCCTTCGCGGGAATGACAAAAATTCCGGCAAATCCACCCCACAATATTTTTTCGGTTTAAAAAATCCAAGATATTGATGAATCAATTGATTGATTTCAGGGATTTTTGAATAAGGGGCAATAATATTTACCGCCATGTCGACAATACGATATTGATGTTGTAAAAATGGTAATGGGGGTGGAACATACATAAAAGTTTCAGGATGATTATTTATCATGGAATCCAGATGGATAAAAAGCCCATAGTTATCTAAAGGAATCAATTCGATCGATCGATGATAGGTAACATCTCTTGGCAGTGTGACTTCAAAAGGATATTTTGCAAAACTATTATCCCAATACTCTATCGTTCCATTTTTAGCGACAGAAACGATATCATCATTCGGAAATTTTTTTATTTTCATCAAATGATCACTTAATGTTTTTATTTCTTCTTCCGTGTCGATATTCCATATCTTTAAGTGTTTGGTTTTGATGTAGGCGTTAGTGTTGACACAATGATATCCCACTACCATATCATGGTTGTTTAATGTTTTTAAAAAATCGATTTGATTAAGACTATGAGTCACGGGCAAAGAAAGATATTTTTTAATATTTTGTGTATCGTTATTAATGATATGAATACCAATTTTATTATTTAACGCATCCATTGTCGCTGCAATAAATCCATTGGTGTAATTGGTTAATCCCAATGAATAATTGAATTCATGTTTTGTTTCGACAGAAAATAATTTTTTTTCGAAATCAAATACATCAATCGTATTTCCTGGGATGCTCGCGAAAGCAATTTTTTGACAAGACAAATCGAGTAATTTTGGAAAATAACTGCTGTTTGTAATTGTGAAATTTTGGAAAGGTTTGACGTCGCCTTCCAATATTTTTCTGATATCCCATATTCCTAAAGAAGGTGAATAATTTCCCGAGTCGGCATGATATGTCGCAGCAAGATAATGATCTTTTACGTAAATCATATTAGTAATAAAGCATTTTGAAGGTAATAATTTTGCAACCAATTTTATAGAAGTTAAATCGAAGATTCCGATTTTTTGATAAAGATTATTTTCTTGTCCATAACCTTCTTGGATGGCAATATGATTGTGGTTTAGGAAAACGATTTTATCGACAGAATAAGGGGAAAAATGGGGGGTGATATTGTGGTAAGGGAATCTGGTTACCATTAGCAACATCCTTGTATAAACTCATAGCCAGTCGTCCCGCGATTTATTCGCGGGATCCAGATGGCATAGCCGCTGTCCCTGGATCCCGCGAATAAATCGCGGGACGACGGCGAGAACTAGAATGCGTCTTAAATCTTACCTTCTTCAAACACAACATGCATACCTGTTTTACCGGTAGCTGCGTTATAAGCACGACGGTCAAAGTACTTTTTACGTAACTTTTCGGTCGTCGTACGTTTGTTTTTGGTCGTGGTGCGAAAGGTGCCGGTTTTTTTGCCTGCTTTGGTCAAACCCGTGGAAACCATTTTAATTTTATCGCGCATGGTTTAGTTCCTTTCTTCTTTTTCGCGTTCTGCAATATCTTTCAATACTTGTTCCAGGCCGACTTTGTCGATGATTCTCATGCCTTTTCTGCTGACGCGTAATTTGATGTAGCGCTTTTCACTTTCGAGCCAAAAGCGATGTTCTTGTAAATTCGGGTTAAAACGTCTTTTGGTTTTATTATTCGCATGGGAAACATTATGCCCCACCATTGGGCGCTTTCCCGTAACTTGACACACTCTTGACATAACTTTTCTCCAAATATGCTGCCCCTCCGATATTTAGACGAAGGACAGGTCGCGATTTATAACAAAAATAGCTCCATAAATCAAGGTTTCTTATAAATCCCAAGGAGGGTTTTCAAAAAAATCCATGGGATTCATGACAGAGATATTGTCTTTTTTATACGAATGAGTTAATTGTCCCACTAATTGTATTGTATTGACCGGATTGAGTTTTTTTCCATAATACTTAAGAGATGGAGAAATATCGTTGTCTTTCGTTTTTACTTCAATTAAATCAATAACTTTTTGATTGATTACCGTCACAAAGTCAACTTCTCGACCATCTTTATCCCTAATATAGTGAAGGCTCGCACGGTCCCCATAATAATCTTCTATAAAATGAAGACGCTTTAATAACGTTGTCGCCACAAAATTTTCGAGTTTTGCGCCATTTTCGCCGATCACATCTGCATTATCATAAAAAAATACTTTAGGCGGTTTTTGGATTGCACGTGGAATTTTTGTCGTCAATGGATAAATTGGAAATAATAAATACATTTTTTCGAGTATCATTAGCCAGTTTTTTGCAGTTTTCGGCGAAATTTGTAAATCTTCAGCAATATTAAATAATGTGACAGTACTCCCTACACGCTCGCGCAGTGCGTCGACAAAAAGCGATAATATTTGAATATTACGTATGGATTCTAAATCGCGAATATCCTCTCTTAAAATGCGGTCAAAACGTTCTCGACGCCATCGTTGGGCTTCTCGTAAGTCATCGGTTAAAAATGGTTCTGGAAAGCCGCCAAGGGTTAATAAGCGCTCGTATCCTTCTTTTTTTGACATATTTTCAGGTAATTCATCAATCGTTAAGGGATGTAAACGCCAATAATGATATCGACCCATGAGTGAATCACCTCCTCGTCGATAAACATCTAATCTAGCGGATCCGGTTACTAAATAAGTTTGATCTTCTGCTTTTGTATCATAAACGCCCTTAATCCATTGCTTCCAGCGAGGATACTTATGTAACTCATCAAATATAATGAGCGGGGTTTCAGGAGACCATTCTTTACGTAAAATGGTTTTACGATCTTGATCATTATCCCAGTTTAAATAAATACTATCAGCAAATCTTCCATGCATAAGATTTTTACTTAACGTGGTTTTACCAACTTGGCGAGGACCACCGATAAAAACCATTTTTTTGGTAAGATCTTGAAAAATAAATTTTTCGCAATATCGTTTCATGGCTATTTTTCCCAGCATTACAAAATGGACGCGTCTATTTTGTAGTATAGGTCAAAATAGCCGTATTTGCGAGTATGTTAACTATCGATTATGATTGTGTTTTTAACAATATGAGCGATAAATGGTCCAATCTTTGATCCATAAGCATATTATTGTGGGGGTAACGGGGGGAATCGCGGCTTATAAAAGCGCGGATCTGATCCGGCGTTTGCGAGAGGCTGGCGCCGAAGTGCGCGTTGTCATGACCGAAAATGCAAAGCAATTTATCACCGCTTTAACCCTGCAGGCAGTATCGGGTCATCCCGTCCACGATGATTTATTTGATCGTGAGGCTGAGGCCGCCATGGGTCATATCGACCTCGCACGCTGGGCGAACGCGATAATGATTGCGCCCGCGAGCGCTAATTTCATCTCTCGACTGATCCAAAAAGAGGCTTCGGATCTCTTGACGACGCTTTGTCTCGCAACCAGCGCCCCTATCGCCATCGCGCCGGCCATGAATCAAGGGATGTGGAAAACGGTTTCGCCCGAAGTCGAGCGCTTAAAGGCTCGTGGCATCCATGTTTTTGGCCCAGGCGAGGGAAGCCAGGCTTGTGGGGACATAGGTTTCGGTCGGATGCTTGAACCGCTCGAATTGGTGGAAAAAATCGCTGGTTTGTTCGAAACCGGCGCAATGGCCGGAAAAAAAGTCGTGATCACCGCCGGTCCCACCCATGAAGCCATCGATCCCGTGCGTTTTATGACAAATGGTAGCTCTGGCAAAATGGGGTATGCGATCGCGGAGGCGGCTTATGATGTCGGCGCGGAAGTCATTCTCGTGAGCGGCCCTACGAATCTTTTCCCCCCAGACGGTCTCAAAGTAATCAATGTCATTACCGCAGACGAAATGCTCGCGGCATGCCTAAAAGAAGTGGCAGGCTGCGATATTTTCATCGGGGTGGCTGCGGTTTCCGATTACCGCGCAAAAACCATTGCCACCCAAAAAATCCCCAAAAAAGACCAAGATATCACGCTAGAACTCACGAGAAATCCCGACATTATTGCCACCATCGCCAATTTGCCTAATCGTCCACTAATGATTGGATTTGCCGCGGAAACGGATAATGTGATGGAAAAAGCCAAAGCCAAACTAAAATCGAAAAAGCTCGATATGATCGTCGCGAACATCGTTGGAAACGGTAAAGGAATGGGGAGCGATGATAATCAACTCACGGTTATTTGGGATAAGGGAGAAAAAGAATTTCCTGTTATGCCGAAATATAAGTTAGGCCGGGAGTTGATAGCGTGGATTGCCAAACTTACGGCGTCTTAAAATTTAATTTTTTAAAAGGTTTTTTCTTTTTCGGCGTTTTCGGATCATTTTTTTGATAAAAGAATGCGGGAGTCGTTTGTGTCAACGGTTGATTCGTTGAATTTTTATGCGCTTCCACCAATGAATCAAATAAATTTTCGACGTATGGTTTGGTGCTTTGTAAGGGTAGGGATTTTTCTTGTGCTTCATATTCAAATCGGGGGGCGAAGTCTTTGGTTTTAGTGATTTGTATCAATTTACCGATGGCAACGTGCGTTCCTTCGACCAAAGTCGATTCGACAGTGCCATGTACTTCCGAATAATGGTCTAACAATTTGCCGTTACAATTATCTTGCGGTATTTGCAAACTATTCGCATGCGCAGAAATGCCCAAGAGCCCAGCTTGAGGTCCACCAAGACTAAAGGCTTGTGGATGGCCCCAGTTATGAGAAGGATGCTCTCCATTTTTCCCACGTGCAGGTGACCACATAAGTACTGCTTTACAATAGGGAACGACACGACCTCTATTTGCTGCAAACTCTTTTCTTGCCATCGCTCTTTGTTGGGTGATCGGTCGTTTGTATTTGTTCTTTTTTAATTTTTTGGTTCTACGTTTATGACTTTTGGGGGTTAATTTATATTCTGTTTTTGTCTTGGCATCTTTGGGTGGGCTGACAATATATTTCAAAATGGGATTTTTTTTATAGTCTGATTTAATTTTTACTGGTTTATGTGGAGTCTTGGGTTTATTTCTTAAATAAGATATCAAGCCTGTTTTTAGATAAACATCTAAAGTGGTGCCATCAACCGCAATAGCTTTTGCTGGAGAGCCTTTGGCGTCATATTGAATCGATTTTACATCGATATGTGTCGGGATATTTTGGCATTTATCGTGCAGTAATTCTGCGACATGCGGTAATTTCGTAGGATCGGTCAGATTTAATTTTTCTTTATTGACTAAGATGGAGGTTTTTAAAGGGACTTTTTGTCCTTTGTCATCGATAACCGTGGTACGGGCACTGGAGCGCAAATTAAAAATAGAATCATGGTCTACTTTTGCTTTTTTAGCCTGTGTCTTTTTTGGCGAATCAAACGATAGCTGACGTTTGGTTGATTGTCTTAATCTCGATCTTAAATGCATGGTTAAATCTACATTAAAAGATGAGCATTGTACTCTATACAGATCTATTTTTAAACAGAAAATAGGTGGGACTGCGAAATAAATCGTCTGTCATGCCAGCATGCTTAAAGGTGGCATCAAAGCATGCTGGCATGACATAGTTGATGACGATAATTAGATTATTTAACTTTAATTAAATGGACTTTAAAAATTAACGCTTCGTTTGGTCCAATCGCACCACCCGCGCCTTGTTCGCCATAAGCTAAAGTAGACGGGATGAAAAGCATCCATGTTGAACCTTCACTCATCAAAGGTAATGCTTCTTGCCAGCCTTGAATGACGCCATTGACTGGAAAAGTGGCGGGTTCGCCGCGTTTATATGAGCTATCAAATACCTGGCCATCGACTAATTTTCCTTCATAATCGACAGTGACCATATCCGTAGGACTTGGTTTTTTACCTTTACCGTCTACTAAAACTTCATACTGTAATCCACTCGGTAAAGTCACAACGCCTTTTTTCGTTTTGTTGGTATCTAAAAATTTTTGACTTGTATTCATATCAGCATAAACCTCAAAGCTTAAAATGCTTAAAAAAATTAAAATTAACGACTTCAGAAAAAAATTCATTTTCATATCATTCAATTCCTTGTTTACAATGCTAAACTGCACACCAAGTTTACCTTAGGAGTAATGAAATGCAACATGAAGATACCATTTCCCAAAAAATCTCTAATGAAGTCAAAATCTTAACCGACGTTCAAGTGAAAATTTTAGATCCTCGTATTGGCACCACTTATCCCTTACCGCAATATGCCACTTCAGATTCAGCAGGTATGGATTTACGTGCATTGCTAGATGAACCGCTGACGATTCAACCTTCGAATACCCATTTAATTCCAACGGGTATTGCGATTTATATCGGCAATCCAAATTTGAGTGCGATGATTTTACCGCGATCGGGATTAGGGCATAAAAATGGCATTGTATTAGGTAATTTGGTGGGCCTCATTGATGCGGATTACCAAGGGCCTTTGATGATTTCTTGCTGGAATCGCGGTCAACATCCCTATACTATAGAGCCCGGCGAACGCATTGCACAGTTAGTATTTGTACCGATTGAACGCGTGAATTTTACTGTTGTGAATGAATTTGCAAACAGCACACGTGGCGAAGGCGGTTTTGGTCATTCAGGAAAAAATTAAATGTTAGAACAATCCGATAAATCCATCCATCCATCTATTTTTCGAGCGTACGATATTCGTGGCATTGTGAATAAAACACTTCGGGAAATTGATATTTATTTACTCGGCAAAGCCATTGGCACCAAAGCGATACGAAAAGGCGAGCGCAGTATCGCGATCGCTCGCGATGGACGATTATCGAGTCCATTGTTACATGCGGCGTTAAGTGATGGGTTGTTATCGACTGGCGTGGATGTGATTGATCTCGGGATGGTTCCAACACCTTTGCTTTATTATGCGACACATAATTTAGAAACCCGTTCTGGTGTGATGTTAACGGGTAGTCACAATCCTGCCGAATACAACGGGCTAAAAATGATTGTGAATGGCGAAACCTTAGCCGAAACAGGCATTCAAGAACTTTATCAAGCAATCATTACCAAAGATTTTCTTCAGGGCGAAGGACAATTAAGTGAATTAGACATGGTCGAGCGTTACCTAACACATGTTGCACGTGACGTTCGTTTACCATCTTCGCTTAAAATAGTCATTGATTGTGGAAATGGTGTCGCGGGTAGCGTTGCGCCAGAACTTTTTCGACGATTAGGTGCGGAAGTTATCGAATTGTTTTGTGAGATTGATGGCAATTTTCCGAATCATCATCCAGATCCGAGTTCAACCGAAAATTTACAAAGTTTGATTCAAAAAGTAAAAGAAACGGGTGCGGATATCGGTCTTGCTTTCGATGGAGATGGAGATCGATTGGGGGTGGTGACGAATGAGGGTGAAATTATTTGGCCCGATCGTCAGCTGATGTTATTTGCAAGATCTATTTTACGAAAAGAACCTTTAGCAAGAATTATTTATGATGTGAAATGCACGCGTCATTTAGCGGAAATGATTAAAGCATGGGGTGGCGAACCCATCATGTGGAAAACAGGACATTCGTTAATAAAATCGAAATTAATTGAAACCCAGGCGGCATTGGCGGGTGAAATGAGCGGGCACATCTTTTTTAAAGATCAGTGGTATGGATTTGATGATGCCATTTATGCAGGTGCGCGTTTATTGCAAATTTTATCGATGGAAAATAAAACGAGTAGTGCATTATTCAGAGAAATTCCCAACAGTATCAATACGCCAGAATTAAAAATTTATGTCGAAGAAAATGAAAAATTTGAGTTGATGAATGCACTCATTCAAAAAGCAAATTTTACTTCCGGTGAAAATATTACTATCGATGGATTGCGTGTCAATTTTGCGGATGGTTGGGGATTGGTACGACCATCCAATACGACACCTTGTTTGGTTTTGCGTTTTGAAGCAGATAGTGAGACGGTTTTGAAAAGAATCCAAGATCTTTTCCGCGATTTACTTTTTTCTGTGAAACCCGATCTGGAAATTCCATTTTGAAAAATTATGATGTGGCAATAGTCGGTGGGGGCATTGTTGGGATGACCACCGCATTATTGCTTTCCAAAGAGACATCATTACGCATTGCGTTGTTCGAACAAAAACCATTATTATTCCAGTTTAAAAAAGAAAAATATGGTGAACGCACGAGTGCCATTTCTCTCGCCTCTATAAAAATATTTCAACAATTATCCTGTTTTCAATCGATGGTTGAAAAACGTATTGCACCTTATTTAAAAATGCACGTGTGGGACGGCCAGGGTAAGCTTGATTTTGATGCGAAAGATGTGGGCGTTGAATGCTTAGGCTACATGATTGAAGATCAAGTCATACAAGTTGCTTTATTCGAAAAATTAAAAATGAGTACCGTTGATATTTTTTCTCCTTGCGAATTGCATGCGATTCATAAAAAAGAAAATGGTATTGAATTGGTTTACGATGAAAATCATGTGATTCAAGCTAAATTACTCATCGGTGCGGATGGTGCGAATTCTTTTGTTCGTGAAAAACTTCATATTCCTTTTAAAACGATCAATTACGATCAAACAGCTATTATTTTGCATGTGAAAACAGAACTTTCGCATGAGAAAATCGCGAGCCAACGTTTTTTGAAAGACGGTCCACTTGCTTTTTTACCTTTGGATGATCCGCATATTTCATCTATTGTGTGGTCAGTAAAAAATTCCAGCGTCGATACCTTATTAAATATTTCTGATGATGATTTTAGAAAAAAATTAAGTGGATCTTTCGAATATCGTTTGGGAAATGTGACAGAGATGTTAGGATCAAGAAAATCTTTTCCATTACGCATGCGTCATGTCGATCATTATATTCTCTCGCATGTTGCGTTAGTGGGAGATGCGGCACATACGCTGCATCCACTCGCGGGACAGGGGGTAAATTTAGGATTATTAGACGCGCTAACGCTTGCGACAGTTGTGATAGAAGCACACCAAAAAAAGCGGGAATTTTTTAGTTTTTCAACCCTTCGAAAATATGAGCGTGCACGTAAAAGTGATGTCACGTTAATGATTACGATGGTCAATCTATTAAATCAATTATTTTCGAATGATGTGAAATTACTTAAAGAATTGCGCGGGGGCGGTTTGCGTCTCATCAATCGATTGCCGTGGATTAAGAATTTTTTTGTGGAGTATGCGTTGGGGCGACACATAATACAATAAAAACAGAGGACTTAAACAATGACAAATCAAATATTTACCGAAAAACTAAATAAAATTTTAAATGATCTTTGTCATGGAATTGACATACCTAAAATTGAAGATAAAGAAATAGAAAATCAAGCAGAACGCCTGATTGAACAAGTGGAAACACAAAACTATCCATATCCCATGTTAACGTGTGAACATCAAGCCGAGCAGGGAATTGGAGAGGATTGCGTGGCTTGCCAGCAATTACAATACCAAACTTATCAATCGCGTTTTCAATCATTGGTAAAAGAAAAAGGTTATAATCATACTTTTACTTTAAAAGCTGCATTCGATTATTATTCCACACTCATCACGCAATATCGATTGACAGAATGTGATGAATTACTCGATCAAATTTATGAGCATTGCATCAATCGCGGTGCATGGAGTATGTATTATGTCATGGCGATACAAGCGCGTGCATTTTTGCGATTTAAACAGCATCGTTATCAAGAATCAGTGGATTATTTTAATGAACAAATTGCTTTGCTTGGGCCCAATGAAAAAATTTATGAAAACATGGCGTTGGCATATTCCCGCTTAAATCAAATGGATGAAGCGGCACGATCATATGCGCGCGCGATTTTATTGATTCGTGAAAAACCACCGGAAGAACAAAAGTTCGCAACGTTATTAATGGGACTTTCTACGGTTCTAGATAATACGGAGGATGCATTGACGGTATTAACCGCCAGTATGGAGATGTTAAAACAAATTTATGATAAACCGCATTCATTAATGGCGAAAACACTTTCTGCGATGGGAGATATGCACATGAAGCGGAATGAAATCGTCGAGGCATTACCTTGTTATGAAGATGCGGTGAAAATTTTTATCGATACCTGTGGATATGAAACGCCACTGACTTCCAATGCAATGAATAAATATGGAAAAGCATTATTGCAAAATCAGCAAAATGAAAAAGCGAGTCAAGTGTTCCTTGATGCCTTAAACGTATGGGTAAAATTAGACGATAGCACTTTTGATAGTGGTATGGTGCTTGAGGCGCTCATGACTTTTATGGATAAAAAAAATGATGAAGTGTTAAGTGTGTTGCCATTATTGCAAAATAAAATTGTAGCGAGTGAAATGTTGCGTCAAAATTTAAATGTGCTTTGTCTTCTAAAATTTATTTATCAAATTTATATTTTGAATGGCAATATTCCGGAAGCCTACAAAACTTGTCAAATTTTTAAAGAAAATCTTTCGCAATTAAGTGCAGCTGAGTTAGATCAACTATTACCGTTTCGGGACAAACTGTTAGAAGAAACGAGTGAGATTTTGAAAATTATGGATACCATTAAGTAAAAGGTCATCCTGAGCGTAGCGAAGGATCGGCCAGAATGCGGATCGTAAACTGATCCTTCGCTACGCTCAGGATGACAAATCCTATAATTATGCAACAACGCCCTTCTATCATGCGGGGCAAGTTCGCAAGTAATGACCATTTTTTGATTGAACTATGATGATAATTTGATCTATAATGCCAACCTTGAAACAATCGAAAGCGGGTTTGCGCATGAGATCTTCTGGACCTAAAGAAACAAAAACTTCATCAACTACGGATATTAAAAAAGGCATAAGTTACTTAGTAGCAAAAGAATTTAAAAAGGCCATACCTTTATTACAAGGTCAAGATCTAAGTAGTATCAAAGAAACTACAGCAGTAAAAAAAGCGAGAAAGGTGGTTTTTTCAATCATAGATAGTTGTACTGTAACCAATCAAAGGGTTATTTTTAACCCTTTGCTAGACAATAACGAATACCACGCACTTTGTCTGATATATCATTCACTTGAAAAAGATGCTAATCAAAGATCGACGGCATATTGTCTTGAAAATTTAGTAAATTACTATCATAAGAATTATAAAAAAATTGTAATAATTGCAACAAAAGCTATCGCAATAAAACCAAGTGACGCGGTCCATTATTTTTATCGAGCATTAGCATATAAAAATTTGAATCGTAATAAGTTGGCCATTAAGGATGCTCGTAGGGGTTATGAGCTTGATCCATTAAATAAAACAGGAATTGAGTTATTAGCCGAGCTTAAAGAAGAAATCAAAGGTTCTAATGATAAAGAGAAGAAATATGAAATTTCGACCGACCGACCAACAATGGTTATAAAAGAAGAAAGAATTACTGGAGGTCCGGTTCCAAAAACTAGTAGAGAGGAAAAATTTCTTACGCCCTCTCATTCATTATTAGGTCAACAAATATTAGAAGAGAATTTAATTCGTAAAATCAATTCTTTTACTTCAAAATATCTTGCGCAAATTAAAAAATATGAAATTTTGAATTTTAGTGATTTTTCTAGCTTTTTAGATATGTGCGAAAATTTGAAAAAAATTTCCATTTCTCAAAAAGACTATGTTGATTCTCAATTTAAAAAAATAAAAGATCAGCTTCATACCACAATTGAAGCTGTTGTTGAGACATTTTTTTCTAATAACATTTGGATAGTTGCGCTTCATTATTGCCAATTTTTAAGAAATTTTTTTCCTGAGTCGGAGGCGTGCTCTTATGTTGCAGAAGCTAATTTACAAGGCCAAAAAGGGGATTTTGAATTAAGCGTAGAATTGTATACTAAAGCACTTTTCGCAGAGAATGATAAACAGGAGCGGATGGATGCATTTTTATATTATTACAGAGGCAAAGATTATTTTAGTCTAGGTAAATATGATCTGGCTTTGGCGGATATAGATAAAGCAATAGAATTGGATACACAGAAAGAAGTAGAATTAAGTTTAAAAGAATCCTTACAGGGTTTTCGTGTTCGAATACTTTTCGAAAAAGCAGAATCAGAAGGTGAAGAAAGAGAGGCTGATTTAAATTTTAAATTGCCTGAAAAAACTGAAGCGACAAAAATAAAACGCCCCAATACATTACTAAAAAGATCTCAAGCCATGATGGCACTTTCTCTTGTTGTAAAACAAGATGAGGAGGTTTCCGATACGACTAAAGTTACAGTTAAACCTAAAAAACCTAATAAGAAAGAACGCCAAGCGCAATATAATAATCAACTCACTTTGCAAAATATAAAATTATTGCGCTCATCTATCGCGGAAGTGAAAGCTTTGGAACAGAAAATTAATCACCTGTATCACGATAAAAATTGGCATGAATACAAAGATACATCAAAAGGTGCACCTCTCGAAATCATTCGTAACACCAAAAAACAATTAGAAGATTTAGCATCTGAAATAAATATATGGAAAATGAACTTAGCTAATATCAAAGATTTATCTCACAAACTATCATTAAATGAATCTCCCGATGTTAAAGCAACGCAAAGCGAAGCAAAAGAAATTATTTCAATAAGTGAAACATTGAAAATGGATGACATGTTATTGAAGGCTGAAAGTCGCGCGGCAGAAATTATTGCAAAAGCAAATGAATCGAAACAATTTCTTGAGAATATTACTGGGAAAATACATGAATCCAAAAGAAAAATAAAATCCATCACCGCTAATATTGATGCTGAGGTGAGAAAATTAACTAATCTTGAAGATGAAATGAATGCATTTTGCAAGATCTCTGCTCTGACTTCCAAAATTTTAGTGCGCGCGCAAAACAAACAAAACATTATCGAAAATATTGAATTGAAATTGAATGCTTATCTTCCGGAATTGAAACAAGAAATGGCGACGCTTGTTGCACATCATAAAGCATGCGAACCTTATACATTACCAAAATATTTATTGAATTTAATCGATGAAACAAAACATGTCGTGAAGCGTTCCGAAAAATTAATGACAGAAACCATAAAATATTCGTCAGAAACGTTGCAATTAGCGAACGGAATTATGATGGATTTACAAGATTTGATTGTGGGAAAAAATCTTTGTTCCATTGCTCGGCACGGGATAGAAAGGGAAGCGAAAATGATAAAACGTGCGGAACAAATGATTATTGAAAGCACTGATGCCACTACTATTGAATTAAATACACTTAAAAAAAAGAAAAAATTAGCGCCAGATGAAGTTGAAGAAGCAGATGATAAAAGTTATTTTATTTTGAAAACCATAGAATATACCTTGAAAAAAACCACTTCTGAAATTAAAAAAGTAGAATTCGCAATAGAAAATGTTCATAAGAAATTACAAAGTTTTAATAAAAAATTTCGCGGTGAAAAGCCACCTCATGTTCCAGAATTTTCTTTAAATGAAAGAAATGCGACCGTCACATTTCTAGAGTATCAGCTGAAAGAAGCAGGCAACATTTCGACTGTGGTGCATGACCAATTGGTAAAAACCAATCGCGGAATGGAGTATTTAGATACTATTGCGCAACGCATGCGAATTATTCATGAAGCACACGATAATAGCAAAGAGACATTTGTTGATATGAGTGAGGCACTAGAAAGTAAAAATCCAAATGATATCAATTATTCTACTTTATATGTTATGCAAGAAAAAATAAAAATTAATATTGCGATTGTTGAAGAAGAATTGAAATCCATGTTATTGATTCTAGAAAAATGCAGTAGTGAAACGTCAGTTGACTCCATCAAATCTATTAAGCATGAACAAATAATTGCGAAATCAATACTGCGAAAATTAGTCGATATTGCAATTAAAGCGGATCAATGTATACATAAAGCAGAAGATTTGCGATTGCCAAATTTATCAACTCTCGGTCATTCCCATGTTGACGAAAAACCATTCTGTCATTCCCACGAAGGTGGGAATCCATTACGAACGGACCCCCGTCCTCGCGGAAAAGACAATATTTCAACAGAAACTTTTCAGAAAACCAACAAGAAATTACCCTACGGTCATTTCTATACATCCTCAACTCCAGTGAGACCAAAACCAAAATATCGATATCCGACCAGACGATCTATATTTGCTGAAATGAAGAATTTACCAAAAGATCAAGATTCGTGTATCGATATTTATTATGCTTTGGTTGCTGAATTTGAAAAGAAAAAAAATATTTCTCCTATCGATTATCAAGTATTTGTTTTTACGCTGCGTGCCATATTAGTTGAACTTGCATTTAATGCCCCGATAAATAGAGATTTAAGAAATGCGGTTGTGCATAACATGCCACTTTATTTTGATACGCAAAAGTATTCATTAAAACAATTATTCGCAAGCTTGCAAGAATATGTTTTGAGTCTTACACCTGAAGAAACTTTCGACAAAAATAAAATTTCGAAAATAGAAGATCCGATGCTAAATTATTTAAAAGGTAAGAAAATCAATCAGCATTATATACTTGATTTCAAAAAAACGAATTTTGCGGAAGAAGATCATTATAAGAAGCTGGAAGAGCTTGTACGATTCGGAACGGCAAATACTATTGAACAATCCTCGCTTTCAGATCAAATTAAACATTATGCTTCTCATGCTCTCCGAAAACGCGTGCGAGATCACGCGATATATTCCGGGAATATTAGATTATCGGATTTACCGTACCTCCAAATTCTTGAGTACATTGTGGAGCATCATCCGAGGTTGATGAAATAAGCTGGCATGACATAGTTGATGACGTTGCGGCTCCCCTTTTTCAAAGGGGGCTAATACTGCGCTCGGCTGGCATGACAGTTGATACTCGCAATATTGTTTAGTATTTACACATGTTGTGTTATTATGTCGCAAAATTATTTAACGAGGCTACTTCGAAATGCAATCTTCTACTCCAAAAAATAAAGACGACTTAGATCTTGGTATAACATATTTAGCAGAAAACAAAATCGATGAAGCTTCATTTCTTGCATCGATCCCTGAATATACGACTACAATCGTCTCAAATTCTATTGTCCTTAAAGCAAAAAAAAACATATCTTATAGAATAAGTGTCATGTATGAGAGCATTTGTGATTCAAAAAATCCATCTAGAGGAATGTTAGAATCCTTTCTTAGCATGTGTTCCATTTTTCATCGTCTTTCTAGAGTAGTAGAAGATGATGCGCAAACCATGAAATTATGTATTTTGCAATCTTCTAGCACTTTGAAGGTGAATTGGTATGCACCCACTCTGGAAGCTGCGACAAAGGGTATTAAAGCGGGAAACAGAATAGCTGCTGATTCAAAACTAATTGATAATTTACATAAATTATCCACTGAGGATGACGCATTAAGAATGGATAAAGTAACCCTATATGGTTATCGAGCCATGGCAAATGAATCCTGTTATAAGTATGCAGAAGCCCTTGCGGATTACCGAAGCGCATACGCATTGCATCCGAATGACCCAAGCCTAATAAAATCAATAACAAAAATCTCAAATGAAATAAGTTTTTTAAAAAAGAAGAAAAATAATCCTTCTCCTTATACTGCGCCGGAGTTACTTAAATGTGCGGAAAAAAATATTGATGTTGAAATGCCAGATAAATTAAAAACTACTCTTGGTTCTGCTTTTTCTCCCCCCGCTTCCCTTGAAACAATATTTCCTGATCTTAAATGTGACTTAGAGGCAAAAGCTTCCCACCTACTTCCTGAAGTTGAAATAGAAAAAATAGCGTTGGAAGAGTTGAATAATTTTTCTACCGACAGTAAAGATGTTTATCAAAGTTATATTAAAGCTTCTGAACTTATACAAAGGTATAAATATTCCCAAGCGTTCACTGAATTGAAAAATGCAAAAAACAATGAAGTTTTTAAAGCACGTCCGATAAGTCCAGACAATAAAAATGCTTTTGCAATGATTTGTTATTTGATCGCTCGATGTTACGAAATGGGTAATAAGCAGTTTAAA
>Ga0207104_1037_pt1 | contig 32132 bp, 28 predicted proteins | sample Alteio_BWMinHeat_79_FD_153538 | JGI IMG/M metagenome (GOLD analysis project Ga0207104, IMG submission 153538) | Enriched cells from forest soil in Barre Woods Harvard Forest LTER site, Petersham, Massachusetts, United States -... | ecosystem: Environmental > Terrestrial > Soil > Temperate forest >...
AACTATCAAGTGCCAAGGATTTGAAGGCGATATATAAGCATCTTGATAAATTGCATGCTGATGTTGCGCCTGATGATCTCAATACAGATAATGATTACACCCGGAACATTTTTGAAGCCCGGAAGAATCTAAGCTTGTTTATCATCGAATCTGAAAACTTTAATCATGACATTTCCTTGTTGCTACCCTATATTTCCCTGCAGGAATTCTTTGAAATTGTTATTCGTCCCGACAATCTTGTTCCACTGGTTGAAGATAATCTTGTCTTTATTACTTTAACCTTCACCAGTGAAGCTCATAAGAAAATAATGCTTGAATTGCTTCTTAAACCATATAATTTTAAATATTTAGTGAAATCTGATAGTCAGCTTTACGAATGGATAAGCTATTTTTCTTTTGACGAAAGTGTCGTTCATAAATTTTATGATTTGCTTCTCATCCATGAAAATTTCAATAGAATTGTAACTCATCATTCTGGCTTATATTCCTCTCTGATCAAATATGCACGAACAACGAATCAGGATGATACATTACGTCATAACATCATTCATTCAAATTATTTTACTGACCTTGTCAAGAATAATATTTCGGTAATGAGCACCATCTTTATCTCTGCCGATCACAAAAAAGAATTGTTTGAACAATTTATCAAACCAAAGAATTTTCCATCTATTGTGTCTTATATTAAATTAAATAATGCAGACATTATGTCTGAAAGGCAATTTCAGGATCCATCTCAAAAAGAAACATGTGATTTATTTTCATGGATAGAATTTTTTGGTAAAAACAGTGATATGCATAATCAAATGCTTGCGCTTATTTTTACCCCCAAACCTGATAAAATTGGAATTTCCTTGCGTGGATCATTTCAAGATATCCTTGAGTGTGCTAGCACTGAGGATCAGAAAAGAATGATAATAAATAATTATATGCAATCATTTATTAATTATCTAAATGATCCTGAGAACGTAGCTGATCTTTCCGTATTTGATTCCATAGCTCCTCATTTGAATCAACATCAATGGGATCAGTGCGCTGACATTGTTCTTCAGCCACAATTTACTTGTCGCCTGCCTTGCTACAGCCCTGCTTTTAGAAAATATTTAGAGATATTCTATCCTAATTTTTCCAAAACACAGCAGGAAAAATTGCTTGATCTCTTGCTTGAGCCTGATTTTTTTCGTCAATTTATTTCTTCATCCAGAAAAAATCGTAAAATCCTTTTTAAAGACGACATTTACAAATTAGCTTCCCTATGCAAAGAAAACAATAAAGAGAAAAAATTGCTTGCCTTGATTATTCAGTATTTTAGTCATGTCATTACTGATATCACCATGTTGAATGAGCTTGGCAAGTATTTTCCAGGCGCTCCCCACATATTTATGCAGCCTACACTTAAGCTCGCCAAGGAAAATGCACGTTCTTACGAGCGTGCCTATAAAGATGGAGTAGAAATTGGCATGTTTTCACTCTTTTCCAATAATATAGCTTCAGCTATGGATGCTTCAGGTTTCCTGGGGATGAGTGATATAAGAAACATGGCACTCACCTGCAAGCAGGTATCTGATACGGCAAATAGTAATTGTGAAGAGCTGCTGGATTTAATGACAATGAAAAAGACTTAAATCATATTCTTGATCATCGCCTCGCCAAAACCTGAAGTACTAACTTCCTTCGCGCCTGTCATTTGCCGCGCAAAATCATAGGTCACGGTTTTATCTGCAATTGCACCATCCATGCCATTGATGATGAGATCTGCCGCTTCATTCCAGCCCAGATGTCTTAGCATCATTTCAGCAGAAAGAATCAGCGATCCTGGATTCACTTTATTTTGTCCGGCATATTTGGGTGCTGTTCCATGCGTTGCTTCAAACATGGCAACGCTGTCACTCATGTTTGCACCAGGTGCAATGCCAATACCGCCAACCTGTGCCGCAAGTGCATCGGAAATGTAATCGCCATTCAGATTCAGGGTGGCGATGACAGAGTAATCGACAGGACGCAATAAAATTTGCTGCAGGAAGGCATCGGCAATGACATCCTTGATCACAATATCCTTGCCGGTGTCCGGATTTTTAAACACCTGCCAGGGACCACCATCAATGGGTTTTGCACCAAACTCTGTGCGCGCCACTTCATAACCCCAGTCACGAAAGGCACCTTCAGTAAATTTCATGATATTACCCTTGTGAACAAGGGTGACTGAATCATGCTGATGATCGATGGCATATTGAATGGCACGTCGAACCAGACGTGAACTACCTTCCTTTGAAACTGGCTTGATGCCAATACCGCAATGCTCTGGAAAACGAATTTTTTTCACTTTCATTTCAGTCTGCAAAAATTGAATAAGCCTGTTTGCTTCTGGTGTATCTCCCACCCATTCAATGCCAGCATAAATATCTTCAGAATTTTCGCGGAAAATAATCATGTTGGTATTCCAGGGTTCCTTCACTGGACTGGGCACACCCTGGAAATAACGCACCGGACGCAGACAGACATACAAATCCAGTTCCTGGCGCAGTGTCACATTCAGTGAGCGAATGCCGCCGCCAACCGGTGTCGTCAGTGGTCCCTTGATCGAGACCACATATTCACGTACCACGTCCATGCTTTCCTGCGGCAGCCAGGTAGCATTGCCATATAACTTCACTGCCTTTTCACCCGCATAAATTTCCATCCACTCAATTTTTCGCTTGCCTGCATAGGCTATTTTTATTGCCTCATCCACCACCTTTTTCATCACCGGTGTGATATCCACACCAATGCCATCGCCTTCAATGAAGGGAATGATGGGATGGTTTGGCACATTCAGGCTAAAATCCTTGTTGACAGTAATTTTCTCGCCTGAAGCAGGAACATGGATGTGTTGATACATGAGAAATTCCTTTATTTATATCCGGGATGACATCATCGCTTATATACAGTAAAATCAGGCAATTTTAAACACTGTCAGCCATGCAGCCAAGCTCTCTCTCCCATATTATTGTCGGCCTCTCAGGCGGTGTGGATTCTGCTGTCTCTGCGTATTTACTCAAGCAAGCTGGTCACCGCGTCGAAGCTATCTTCATGAAAAATTGGGAGAATGATGATAGCGATTCCTGCCCTGCCGCGGCCGATCTTGCCGATGCACAAAAGGTTTGCGATATCCTCAATCTTCCCTTCCATGTTGTCAATTTTGCAGATCAATACTGGCAAAAAGTCTTTAGCCATTTTCTCGATGAATACCGTGCCGGACGCACGCCGAATCCTGACATTCTCTGCAACAGGGAAATCAAATTCCGCGCATTTCTTGATTACGCCAAAAAGCAGGGTGCAGATTATATTGCAACCGGTCATTACGTACGCAAGGGGTCACAGCCCATCAGCCTGCTCAAGGGTTCTGACCCGCTCAAGGACCAGAGTTATTTTTTATATGCCCTTGATCAGGCACAGCTGGCACAAAGTCTCTTTCCCCTTGGTGATTTGTCCAAGCTGAGCGTACGAAAAATAGCAGCTGACATTGGTCTGGAAAATCATGCCAAAAAAGATAGCACTGGCATCTGCTTTATTGGCGAACGCAGGTTTAAAACTTTTCTGAATAACTATCTGCCAGCCACGCCTGGCAGCATGGAAACCCCGGAAGGAGAAAAAATGGCTCAGCATGATGGGCTGATGTTTTATACCATCGGTCAGCGGCAAGGCTTGCAAATCGGGGGCAAAAAAGGCAAATCCGAATCTCCCTGGTATGTCGCCGGCAAGGACCTTGCACGCAATGTACTCATTATTGTGCAGGGAGAAAATCATCCTGCCCTGTTCAGGCAAAGCCTGCTGACTGCCAGCCTGCACTGGATCGGCCAGCCGCCATCCCTGCCGCTGACAGTGAAAGCCAAAACCAGATACCGCCAGCCGGATCAGGCCTGCCGCATTTTTCCCATCGAAGACGAGCATCATCACATTTTGTTTGAACAGCCACAGCGTGCGATTACACCAGGCCAATCCATTGTGTTTTATCAGGATGATATTTGCCTCGGTGGTGGTATTATTACGGAATAGAAAATTTGAACCCCCTCTCCCCCAATGAGAAGCGTTGGAGAGGAAGCAGACACACCAGGAGCAAACATGGATACCACTGCATTAATGGCCATTTCCCCACTCGACGGCCGTTATCAGGAAAAAGTCACCGCCCTGCGCAGTATTTTTAGTGAATATGGTCTGATCCGCTTCAGGGTAATCGTTGAAATCCGCTGGATTGAAATGCTCGCCAAAGCGAATCTTCCAGACATTCCAGCCCTGAGTGCTGCAGCAAAAACGCAACTCAGCAATATCATCGAAAATTTTTCAGAAACAGATGCCCTCAAGGTCAAGCAAATTGAATCCGGCATTAATCACGATGTGAAAGCGGTTGAATATTTTATCAGGGAAAAAATTGGCCATCATGCCGAATTGAAAACCATCAGTGAATTTATTCACTTTGGCTGCACTTCCGAGGATATCAATAATCTCGCCTATGGCATGATGCTTGCCGCTGCACGCAAGGAATGTATTTTGCCTGCCATGGGAGCACTGCTTGCAGCATTACGCAAGCTGGCACATGACAATGCAAATCTCGTCATGCTGGCACGTACCCATGGTCAGCCAGCCACGCCCACCAGCCTTGGCAAGGAAATTGCCAATGTCATTGCCCGATTACAAAGGCAGGTGGATCAATTGAATCAGCTGCAAATTCCTGGAAAAATGAATGGTGCTTCCGGCAATTACAATGCCTTCGCAATTGCCTATCCAGAAATGGACTGGCAGGACATCAGCAGGCAATTTGTGACTGGACTGGGTCTTGCCTGGAATCCATACACCACACAAATCGAAGCACATGACGGCATGGCAGAATTTTTTGCCGTCATGCTGCGCATCAATACCATTCTCATCGATTTTGACCGTGATATCTGGGCTTATATTTCCATTCAATATTTCAGCCAGAAATCACTGGCCAATGAAGTGGGATCCTCCACCATGCCGCACAAGATCAATCCCATTGATTTTGAAAATTCAGAAGGCAATCTTGGCATTGCCAATGCACTCTTCGAACACATGATGGCAAAACTGCCGATTTCACGCTGGCAGCGTGACTTGTCTGACTCCACTGTCCTGCGCAATATTGGTGTTGCCATTGCTCATTCATTGCTTGCCTTTCAAGCCACCGTAAAAGGTGTCAATAAACTTGAAGCGAATCAGGATATCATTGCTGCTGATCTGGAAAATCACTGGGAAATACTGGCAGAAGCCATTCAAACTGTCATGCGGCGCTATCATCTTCCAGAACCCTATGAAAAATTAAAGGCCTTTACACGCGGAAAAAAAATTGACAAAACCTCGTTACAGGAATTTGTGAAAGAATTATCATTGCCGGATGCAGTGAAAACACAATTGCTCGCACTGACACCGGGCGAATATGCGGGATATGCAAGGGAATTGGCGAAAAAGATATAAGGACACGACATGACGTCGCTCTATCAAAAATTGCGTAAAAAACTGGATAACTGGCTAACCGAAGAGCCACCTTCTGAAGAAATCATGCCCTATGACTTTAACCGCCTCAAGCATGAAATCCGCCCAGGCGATGTCCTGCTGATTGAAGGCCGCAGCAGAATCAGCAAGGTCATTCGCGAAGTCGATGAGGAAGCGCGTGCATGGCTGGCAAGAAATGGTTATGACAAGAAAATGGGTGCAAGGCCGATGGCACGATTAATCCAGGAACAAATTAAAAAGCCATTGGCAGAAGAATTGTTATTCGGACAATTGAGCAATGGAGGGCATGTAAAAGTGACGATTGTTCAGGGGAAAATCAAATTCCTGATCGAAGATACTTCTGATACGGCAATGGTAAAAGTGAATTAAGGTGAAAGCCTGTTTAATAGTTCAACTGGATTTGTCGTACTGAAGACAATTCTTTTTGTTATGTTTGCAACGACATTTAAAACAGAAAGTCTGATGGTCAATAGCATTTACACCTTCTGCTATAATTTTTTTGGCGAAGTACTGGTAGGAATAATTACTTCATTCATTGTCGGATATTTCATGTCATGGATAGAAGAAGAAACCTTGATTGTGATTTCACTCACTGCGAATTTGTTAACGACATGCAAAACCGCTTTGCCAAACGAAATTCACTCTACGCCAAATATGAATCCATCAATAATCAGGTAAGGCAAGGTTTATTATCACAATCACTGAACAGGCAGTTTTGCGTCATACAAAACGTACAGCGACATGCAAGGCCATCACACCTTGTATTCTTTACATTCTAAAACGCAATGATTTTGAAATATTAATCAGTCGTTTTCCTGAAATGCATGAAATTATACTGAAAGAAAGTGAAAGGCGGATTTAAGCCGCATTCCTCAATAGGATATATACTGTATTTACATGCTCAAGCCCTTACTATGTAACCCAGAATCTCAATTCAGGCCAGTTCGGGAATGTTCTTTGTCCGTTTTTTCCTCAACAAGATAGCAAGGCGTTGATATTTGGAAGACTATCAACTTATGTGTGGATGCCGGGCTTTTTCCTGTTTGATGGGAGGATAAAGAATTTCATTAATGCCCTTGCCATTTATTTTATCCTTGATTTTTCCTTGCTCAAGCAATTTCCCTGCCAATGTCCTTTCCATGTAATCCAGTACAACGGGATCAGCACACCCGCAGACATGCCGGAGTTCAGCGTGATTATCCCTGATACCCCTGATATAGATATCCACCATGATGGGTACTGAAATTCTCATCTCTTCGTGACCAGGCATCCGTGAAAACCCGATCTTGTTTTTTGTCAGAACAATACGACAATCTGGATCACGGGATACAAAGGTCATCCTGGCTGATGGATTGGCTGCATTTTTCTCAATCTGTAAATGATGCTTTTCACAGAAATCCCTTGTCCATTTCTCATCTCCCGTAATGCTTCCCAATAAATCCACCATGCACAAGGCACGGCCTCCTGGTTTTTCTATTTCCTTTTCTTCAAGCACCAGGGTCTTGTCCTTTAACGGCTGCCAAAGCTTTTCAAGCTGTTCCGCATAAAGAAGCACATCATCCAGTTTTTCGTCCCTGATCACCTGCCGCATCGGCTCGCCAAATTCCCTGACAAATTGCATTAATTCAGAACCCGTGATGCTGTCCCTGTCATTTTCAATTCTTCTCAGTGCTGCATCATGGGAAGGAGACCGGTCAAGGGGCAGTTTATTTTCAATCTCCTGTATTCTTGTATTGATGTTCCTCCTGTCTGTGTCTGACAACAATGAAGGCCTTATTTCCAGTAGCCGATGGTATAAGTCTGATTGCATGACTGGCTGATGGACAAGGCTTGCCTGGATGGTTTGCAATAGATGCCTGTCAATGCCAATGGCTTTTGATAATTCCAGCAGTGATTCCAGTCTGGCCTGTTGTTCAGGGGGAGACAGATTTCCCCGATCGGCATCTTTCAGTTCTTCCTTCCATTGATCCAGCATGCGCAGCTTGTCCTGTGCTGCAGGATTCAGCAATATGCTGGAATCCCGATCCCTGTCCGCTATTTCCTGGATGATCCATGCGGGAATCCTGGAAAAGAACACGGGATCCTGCAGGGCATTCGTTATTGCCTTGTCCAGTGCCCTGTCTTTCCTTTCAGCCAGATCGGTAATGGCCTGGAAGAGTAGTTCCACTTTATCCTTTGGGCAGGTCGCCAGTAATGCCCCGACAATTCCCTCACTTTTCGACGCAAGGCGATAAAATGCATCCTTGTGCAGGCCAGAAATAATTTCTGGATAAGCCTGATAAAAGGAAGGAACCAGGCTCAGCTGCTTGCAGCAGGCAGTCACAAATTCCTCTTGATTGTCACGATTGTTTTCAAGTGAATCAAGGTAGGAAGCTGCCTCCCTGGCAAAATCATTTTCCAGTCCGTCCTGCTGTTGGCGAAGCACAGCATGATGATTCGTCACCAGCATTAATTCATATTGTTTTTCCAGCGAAAGCGTTGAAACAATTCTGCCATTTTTAAAAATGGCCCTGGCAAGATCGGGATTACTGCTGGCATAGGCAATCACATCGGCACGGGCATGATGAAAAAAATCGCTGATGTTCACCTCATCATTGATTGAGGGAGAGTGGGGAGGTCTTACTATCATCGCGGTTGAAGGACTGACCGGGACAGAAGCCACAGGTGCTGGTGATGGGCGCTCCCTGGTGATGAGCATGAGGTCAAAACCAGAATCAGGGAACAGGTCAGGCGATTTTGCTAATTCATCATAAAACGCTTCCCGTTTGTCCTTATTCATTAAAAAATCACGTGCTTCCTTGAGTTGCTGGAATCTTTCTTTCGCATCGGCTGACTGATTTTTATCGGGATGCCAATTCAGGGATTCCTTATGGTAGGCTTTTTTGATTTCGTCTTCTGTATAAGGCTTTCCCGCCTTCTTTCCATCCGGATTCAGCCCAATGATCCTGTACCAGTTCTGCTTCATTTCAATTCTCCTTTTATTATCAATATATTGAGGATGTAAAAAAATGAACACACATTTTATTATTGAGTATAGGCTGGATTGGGAAATTCTCCACATTGACCAGCACCGGGTTTCTTCATATGATAACGACACTTGAAAATAGCTGAGGGGAGCATCATGGATAACAGAAGAAAAGAAAAGGCCAGACTTCCTGGCTATGATGAATTGCTTAAGGAAAGTGGTATTGTAGGTGAACTTATAAAAAACTTTTCCATGGACCGTTACAACACGTCCATTGATCAGCATGAGGAACAGGTAAGGATACTCCGGTCAGCGCTTAAAAGGCTGGATGCTGACCAGAAAACTTTTATAAACTTGTCCCTGTTTACCGATAATGAGGTAGTCACCTCGGCGCTCACACAAATTGCCAGCCAGCTGAATGATGCGCTGGAAAAGATTAACACCCTGAAACAGGCATATGAGAAAAGCCTTGGGCTGATATTGTCATTATACAAGGAAAAAACGGCGATTAATGATCGAAATTACAACCTCGGTATGAATATTTCAGACAGCAGACAGGCGAGAATCATTACAGCCGGACAAGAGGCCACGCTGGAAAATATCTGGAAATCTCTCGTAGCATTAGATAAAAGTCGTAACATGACGATCCTCGATTATGAAGAAGATATCCATCCTGAAATAGTGAAGGAATACGATGCAGTTCTTGCCCAGTCACAACAGGTGCGTGAGAAAATTAAAAAGGAAAGAGTGGAAGAGGTGCAATCAGCGCCTCATACTGAACAAAAAAATGAGGTTGATAAATGGGTTACAAATAAATCCCTTAAAGAAACGCTAATGTGGAAACCCACGCCCAAGGTGGAATCCTCGGCTTCGACAACTAACAGTACCCATAATAATACCTCATCATATTCACCGCTTAATCCTTCCGGAAAATAGTTTACAAATTATTTACATGCTGATTTGCTAAATTACACAATCTAATTTAATGAGGAAAAAAAATGAACCCACGTGATAACGAATTCGAAATACTGAAATCTTTCATGCTAAAAACACTTTACAACGCAAACAGAGATCTTCAAAAAAAGGCTGCCAAACTACCTCACCCTACCAAAGAACAATACACATCTTTTCAAGACAAGAATAAAAAATTAAATAGCTACATTGAAGCTAACCAAAATTAATGATACGAAGCTCATGGAGTTTTGTAACCTAAGTGCAGAACAGATTCATCAATTAACAGTTGAACAAGCTACTGAATACTGTGGATACATTATTGTTCTCAATGAAACAAACAGCATGATTTTAGATTTGTTCAAATCAATTGACACTGTAAACTTGCTTGATGCAAGTGAGAAATCATCCTCTTGCGATTTTTTTAACTGGGAAGATTCCAAAAACACCTTGTTTGGCAAGCCTGCCAATCCCCTGGATAATTGTTTTTCATTGCTAAAACAAGCTTGCAGTTCATTGAAAAAAGGAGATGAGATGATGGAGTCCATCAATAATCAGCTATATTCACAAGCATTTAGAAAGGCATGTGCTTATGGTGCTGTTGAGGTTATTAATATTTTACTGCAACATAGATCTCTGCTGAATAATTTTGAAATTAATGAACCATCAAGCAATGGCAAAACAGCACTTGACTGGGTGATGAAAGCAACCATTGATAAAACAGCCAAAGAATCACTGGTTAACAAATTTATAAGCTTAGGTGCAGTATCCGGTGAACAAATCAAACTGGAATCGACTAAAACTAGAGACAACACATTTAGTCTTTGATACTTAAATTAATTGTAACTGCCCAGTGTTTTCAGCAGGACTAATCGTGAACGTGAACGTTTGCGAGCCCGCTTGCGGCTTTTTCCAGCTTTTATCAAAGGACCTTAACGATTAAGGGATTTTGAAGACGAAACCCTGCGATTCATGAAGGATCCCCTGGTTCCTTATTTGACAATGACAGAGGCGTTGGAATTGCTATTTAAGGGCAAGATGCCTGCATTCATGAGTGATTGAAATTATGGGAAAAGCCGCAAGCGGGCTCGCAAACGTTCACGTTCACGATTAGGTCAGTGGTATCCGCTGAATAGTTACTTATTTCGCTTCTTTCTTCGCTTCCTTGTCTGCTGCTGCCGGTTTGCCGCCACCACCTTCCTTGTGGCGGAAGGTAATCCGACCCTTGCTTAGATCGTAGGGAGTCATTTCGACGGTGACCTTGTCACCTTTTAATATGCGGATATAGTTTTTGCGCATCTTGCCGGAAATATGGGCCAGTATGATATGGCCATTCTCGAGTTCCACCCTGAACATGGTGTTTGGCAGGGCATCAATGACCGTGCCTTCCATTTCTATTTGCTCTTCTTTTGACATCTGTCTCTCTCATGAAAATTAAACGATTGATTATAGCGAATTACAGGATTTAGGAAACAAAATTATGGAATGTAGGTACGCAAGAATCTGATCCCCTCTCCCCGAGCGCTTTTCGTGCTCCGGGAGAGGGGGCGGGGGTGAGGGTGCTTAGGTAGCAAATTACTAACTTAAGAAAGCAATCTGCATATTCAAGACCCTCATCCCCGACCCTTCTCCCGGAGCACGAAAAACGCTCTGGGAGAAGGGAGCTCCTGCATCACGATTTTTGTTCTTCCTGGGCCTTGCTCTTCCTGCTCATCCCCAGATTATCCAGATACTTGTCCGCATCCAGTGCTGCCATGCAGCCTGAACCCGCAGCAGTAATGGCCTGGCGGTAAGTGGGGTCTGAGACATCTCCAGCAGCAAAGACACCGGGAATATTGGTGGCAGTGGAATTTTGTCCCACACCGCTTTTTACCTTGAGATATCCCGCATTATCCATATCAAGCTGGCCGGCAAAAATGTCGGTATTGGGCTTGTGGCCAATGGCGATGAAAACGCCAGTTGCATCGAGCAGGCTGGTTTCACCCGTCTGCACATTCTTGACGCGTACACCGGTGACACCCTGTTCATTGCCAATGATTTCATCGATCACACTATTCCAGGCAAAATCAATTTTCCCCGAAGATTCCTGTTTATGCATGAGATGATCAATCAGGATTTTTTCCGCGCGCAATTTGTCGCGGCGATGAACCAGGGTGACATTGGAAACCAGATTGGAAAGATAAAGTGTTTCTTCAACTGCAGTATTGCCGCCGCCAATGACCACCACTTTCTGGTTACGATAAAAAAATCCATCACAGGTGGCGCAGGCCGAAACCCCTTTGCCCTTGAAGGCTTCTTCTGAGGGCAGACCCAGATATTTGGCGCTTGCGCCAGTGGCAATAATGAGGGCATCACAGCTGTAGGTGTTTTCACCCTTGAGTACGAAGGGCGTTTGTTTTAAATCTGCTGAGGTAATTTCATCAAAAATGACTTGAGTATTAAAGCGTTCTGCATGATGCTTCATTTCTTCCATGAGTTCAGGTCCCTGCAAGCCTTCCTTGCCGCCTGGCCAATTGTCGACATCGGTGGTAAGGCTTAGTTGGCCTCCTGGTGTCATGCCAGTGATCATGAGGGGCTTCAAATTGGCGCGTGCTGCGTAAACAGCCGCTGTCCAGCCAGCAGGACCAGAGCCGAGGATGATTAATTTGTGGTGATTGATTGTCATGGTTTTCTCGTGGTTGAAGTTTGTAATTGTGACACCTTCCCCCTGTCGGGGAAGGCCGCTTTGCTGAACTTTGATTACATTTCGGACGCGTTCAAATCGCAAAATAAAATAACGTCAGGTATAGTACGAAAAGAGTGTCGACAGGTAAACATTAAAATGAAAAATCGCTATAAACAGGCAGTTGATAATAAAAAAAGGAAACCAGTCTCTCCACAAATGCGTCATCGTTTACGGGAAGGCCTGTTTTTGCTTTGTGTGGCTTTTGCTGTATTTTTATTCATTTCCCTGGCTAGCTATCACAACAATGATCCCGGCTGGTCGAGTACAGGACTCGGCAAAAAAGTGGCGAACTGGGGCGGGAGAGTCGGGGCGCAAATCGCAGATATTTTCCTCTCATTATTTGGCCTGGTTGCTTTCCTTTTTCCTTTGCTCATTGTTTTATCCAGCTGGCTTTCCATTCGGGAACATGAGGCAAGTGTCAAAAAATCCCATGAATGGATAGCCAAATTGTTCGGATGGATACTACTGATTTCCAGTTGCTGTGCCCTCGTCAGTTTTTATTTCGCTTCCTCCTCAGGCTTGCCGGCAGATGCAGGCGGTATTGTGGGAGACTTGCTGGGATCGGGTCTTGCCATCCTTTTTAATAAAACGGGCAGCAGCTTGCTGTTTGTTACTTCATTGCTTTGCGGCGTGACACTGATCACGGGATTTTCCTGGCTTTGGGTAAGCGAGGCCCTGGGTCGTCATGTGCTTCAATGCTGGAATTTCCTGCTTTCCCAGTGTCGGGGATTGTTTCGGGGATTGTTAATAAAATTCATGCAATCCCTGAAAAGAAAACCAAAACCTGTTGAAAAAACAGAATTACCAAAGCGTATTTCCGAAAGGGCAGAACCCATGCTGCTTGAACGGCGTCAGCCAGAAGTCTCAGCTGCACCACTACCGCCAAAACCCGTGATTGTGCCGCGCATTGAAGCGCCGCGTGAAAAGAAAAAGCTTATTGAAATTGATCCTTCCATTCGTCTTGCTCCGGGTGAGCTTCCGCCAGTTAGCTTGTTGAATGAAAGTCCGGCAGTGGCAGAAAAAGCCTTTTCAAATATTTCCCTGGAAGAATTATCCCTGCTCGTTGAGCAGCGATTATCTGATTTTGGCGTGGAAGCAAGGGTGGTGGCAGTGTTGCCAGGTCCTGTGATCACACGTTTTGAACTGGATCTTGCTCCCGGGATCAAGGTAAGCAAGATTTCCGGGCTTGCCAAGGATATAGCCCGTTCACTCTCTGCTGTCAGTGTGCGTGTGGTGGAAGTGATCCCAGGTAAATCAGTGATTGGCCTTGAAATTCCCAATGAAAATCGTGAACTGGTGACCTTGCGTGACATGGTGGAATCACAGCGCTTTGCACAATCGCGTTCGCCAGTGAGCCTTGTGCTTGGCAAGGATATTTCAGGCAACCCTGTTGTGGTTGATCTGACCAAGATGCCGCATTTGCTGGTGGCAGGGACCACCGGTTCAGGTAAATCGGTAAGCCTGAATGCCATGCTGTTAAGCATGTTATTTAAATCTTCCCCGGATCAATTGCGCTTTATCATGATCGATCCCAAGATGCTGGAATTGTCTGTCTACGATGGTGTCCCCCATTTGCTGACCCCCGTCATTACTGACATGAAGGATGCTGCGAATGCCCTGCGCTGGTGTGTGGCTGAAATGGACAAGCGTTATCGGCTGATGGCAGCTCTTGGTGTGCGTAACATTACAGGCTACAACCAGAAAGTGAATGATGCTGCGAAAGCCGGACAGCCGCTGCTGATGCCGGGTGTACTGGTGACAGATGAAGAATCTGCAAAACTGGAATTGCAGGCCTTGCCAGTGATTGTTGTCGTTGTTGATGAACTGGCTGACATGATGATGGTGGTGGGAAAGAAAGTGGAAGACCTGATTGCGCGCATTGCCCAAAAGGCACGTGCTGCCGGCATTCACCTGATTATTGCCACACAGCGTCCTTCAGTGGATGTGATTACGGGCTTGATCAAGGCAAATATTCCCACCCGTGTTGCCTTTCAGGTGTCATCGCGCATTGATTCACGCACCATTCTCGATCAGCAGGGAGCTGAACAATTGCTGGGTCACGGTGACATGCTGTATTTGCCCCCGGGTGCAGGTGTTCCCATTCGCGTGCATGGTGCCTATGTGGCAGATGAGGAAGTGCATCGTGTGGTGGCTGCCTGGCGGAGTGCTGGTGAACCTGATTATTTGCTGGGTGTAACAGATGAAGAAAATGAAATGGCTGCAAATGGGGAAGGCAGCTCAGCTGAGACAGATCCCTTGTACGACGAGGCTGTGCGCATCGTGACAGAAAGCCGGCGTGCTTCCATTTCCTTGGTTCAGCGTCGTTTGCGCATTGGCTATAATCGTGCGGCGAGAATGATAGAAGAGATGGAAATGGCAGGAATCGTGACTCCCATGGACATGAGCGGGAGTCGTGAAGTGCTGGCGAATGCTGTACAGATGGATTGAAGGGGGAATAAAAAATGCGAGTGTTGAAAATGAAGTTAGAAAAAAATTTATGGAATAATTTTTATTCCCCCATCCGTCCTTCGGACAGCTTCCCCCGCCCTTCGACAAGCTCAGGGTGCGCGGAGGGGAAGGCCGCTTTAATGAGCTTCATCATTTTATGTTTCTTCACAAGCTTCACCCACGCAGCGCCTGCCGATGATCTCGATGCATTGCTCGGCAATGTACGCAGCATGAAAGCTGACTTCACGCAAAGCGTATTGGATAATCGCGGCAGGACGACGCAAAAATCTTACGGACGCATGGCGATTGAACGTCCAGGAAAATTTCGCTGGGATGTAGTCAAGCCCATTCCGCAACTGATTATTGCGAATGACACAAAACTCTGGATTTATGATCCAGATCTTCAGCAATTAACCATTCGCTCAATCAGCAAGGCACAGGGTGAATCACCAGCCTTGTTGCTGAGTCATGATAATGCCAACCTGAAAAATAATTTTGTGGTAGAGGCAATTTCACAAAATGCAGCAAAAGGACAATGGTTTTCACTCCGGCCCAGACAAAAGGGAGGCATGTTTGAATGGATTCAAATGGGATTTGTTAATCATCAAATTCAGGAAATGCGCTTGCAGGATAATCTGGGTCATACCACGGTTGTGCATTTCCAGAATATTCAGGTCAACATGAATTTGCCTGCTTCATTATTTAATTTCAAACCTTCGGCAAAAATTGATGTGATAGATGAAACACGTAAAAAATGAGATCCACTATAAACCACTCGCTGGAAGAATGCGGCCACAATCCATTGATGAATTCATTTTACCCGAAGCGTTTTTATTTTTTCGAAAAATATTGGTTTAAACCATATACCAGACTGGCAAATGGCATATCAAGACCACTATAGACTTCGTAAGCCAGTGGACTAGCATTATCTTTTAACATTTCGACAACGACATTTGAATAAGCAACTGTTTTAACACCAGCTTGTACCATTCGTGTTACACCGAGTTCACCTTGTTTGATTGTGAATGCCCCTGATGCATCAATAACAGCATAAACATCATAGCCTTTTCCTGCGGCAGTGATTGCTGGAAAAGCAAGGCATACATCAGTCGTTATTCCGGTCATGATCAGTTTTTTTCGACCTGTTTTTTCAATGGCAGTAGCAACGCGTTGATCATCCCAGGCATTGACTGTCGTGCGTTCAATGCCAGGAATTTCTTTTAATAATTCCCGCAATTCCGGAATCATTGGCCCCCACATGCTTTCTGTCGTTGTCGTGACAATAATTGGAATGCCAAAGACTTTAATTGCTTTTACTAATCCAGTAATATTGTGCTTCAACTCATCAATAGGTATATCTCTTACTCCAGTGTATAAACCTATTTGATGATCAATTACTACGAGAGCAGAGTTTTCTTGGGTAATGGTTTCATAGTATTCTTTTCTGGTCATTTTTATCTCCTTCGGTGAATTACATCCCGGTATTCAAGGCTAGTGGTGCACTCGACGCAAAAAATTGTGTGATGCTCCATACAATCGCAGCAACAGATCCTGCTGCTGGAATGGTCAGTACCCATCCCCAGACAATATTTTTTGCGACTCCCCAGCGTACCGCTGAAAATCCATTCAGTGATCCCACACCAATAATGGCACCGGTCACGGTGTGTGTGGTTGAAACAGGAATACCCAGGGAAGTGGCGAGTGCAAGTGTGATGGCGCTGGCTGTATCAGAACAGAAACCGCTTGCCGGCCGCAATTTGGTGATGCGCATGCCCATGGTTTTGACGATGCGCCATCCACCAAATACCGTGCCCAGTGCAATGACAAAATTACATGAAATGACAACCCAGAAGGGTACATAAAAATGATTGCCAATCAGGTTGGAGGAAAAAAGCAGAATGGCAATAATACCCATGGTTTTTTGTGCATCATTACTGCCATGTCCAAGACTGATGAAGGCAGATGATAAAAATTGCAGCTTGTGAAACCATCCCTCCACTTTATTGGGTGTGCAATAAAAAAAGAGTCGTGCAGTGGTCACCATCAAAATCATGGCCATCAGCATGCCTAGCAAGGGTGAAATGACAATGGCCGCAAGCACCTTGCAAACTCCAAACCATTTCAGGGGAGCAAAACCTGCATGGGCAATGCTCGCTCCCAGCAAACCACCAATCAGCGCATGTGATGAACTGGAGGGCAGGCCATAATACCAGGTAAAAATATTCCAGAAGATGGCGCCCAGCAAGGCAGCCAGAATGACATGAATGCTAATGACACTGGGATCAACCAGACCCACACCAATGGTGGTGGCAACATGTACGCCAAAAAATAAAAAGGCGACGAAATTAAAAAAGGCTGCCCAGAGGACAGCCCAGTGAGGTTTCATCAATCTTGTTGAAACCATGGCAGCAATGGAATTTGCTGCATCATGAAAGCCATTTAGAAAATCAAAGAACAATGCCAGACCAATCGTGATGATGACTAGTGTCAGGGAAGCATCCATGTCAGGAATACTCAAGTACGATGCCTTTCAGGATATTCGCAACATCCTGGCAGCGATTAATCACTGATTTGGTGTGACCATAAATTTCCTTTAGTTTGTAAAATTGCCTGAAATCCTGTTCATCCATAAACAGTTTTTTTTCACCTGCCAGCACAACAAGATGAGCCTTGCTTTCCACATCATCAATCAGATTGCAATATTTGAATATTTCTTCTGAATGCTTGAGTGAATGCAAAAGATAAATGGCAGATTTGAGATGATTTGTTGCTTCTGCACTCAACTGGGCAAGCTGGATCAATTCCTCTGGAACAGCTTCCAGCTGATAAAAGGGAAAACGCTGTGCGATACGATTGATGAGATCAATGATGTCATCGAGCGTGCTCGTGAGTTCGTGAATATCATGACGGTCAAATGGCGTGATGAATGTTTTATGCAGCATTTGAAAATTGGTGTGGGCAATCTGGTCAGCCTCCTCTTCATGCCGGGCAATTTCATCAACATAATGCTGCTTGTGACCCAGGTCCCTGAGCATTTTGGAAAATTCGATGGAGGCAAGTTGCAGCTTGTCTGCAGCCTGCTGGAATAACTGAAAAAAACTGTCCTGGCGTGGTAGTAAGCGTTTTAACATGAGGCATCTACAGTTCCATTGAAAGTGCACATTCTAAGCTTGAATTCTGGGGAATGCTACATCGAATTGTAGTCCGATGCCATTAGGCGGGGTGGCAAGATGGATGCTGGCATGGTGCAGGGCGGTAATCTGGCTAACGATGGCAAGGCCGAGGCCGCTGCCAGAGGTTTTGGTGCCGAGTATGCGATAAAAACGTTCAAACACGCGTTCCCTGAGTTCTGCAGGAATACCTGTTCCTGTATCAGTGATCCGAAGGATGACTTCGTTTGCCGTATCAATAATGCTGATCTTGATTTCACCCTGGGGGGGTGTATAGCGAATGGCATTGTCGACCACATTGCGGATCAGAATACCCAGGGCCGTGTCATTTCCGAGGACAATGGGATCTTCCGGCGGAGGAGAGAGTTCAATATCAATATTTTTTTCGAGGGCATGAGGAGCAAGATAGGCAATAATTTCAGTCGCGAGTTTATGCAAGTCCAGTAATTTGACATCGGTCAGTGCATCTTCTTCACCAAGACGGCTCAAGGTAAGCAATTGTGCTACCACATGGGAGCTGCGGTTAACACTTTCTATCACTTTTTCCAGGGCCTTCTCCCGGTCAGATTCATTATCCGATTTTAGTGCCACCTGGGCATGGGTTTTAAGTGCTGCCAGTGGAGTGCGTAATTCATGCGCTGCATCTGCTGCAAAGCGCTTGTTGCGTTCAAAGGCGAGTTTCAGGCGGATGAATAACTGGTTCAGTTCTGCGACCAGGGGTTTTATTTCCACCGGAATCTGGGTCATTTGTACGGGTTCAAGATAAGTGGAGGCACGATTTCCAATTTCAGTGGTGACACGGGTAATGGAGCGCAGGGCCAGGCTAATAATGAACCAGATCAGCAATCCAAATACAGGGTAGGTGACCAATAAAATGTAGGCATTACTGCGGGCAATATCATCAGCAAGTTCGCGGCGCAAGTTATAAAGTTCGGCTACCACGATGGTGGATTGCATGTTTTCATCGTAGATCCTGTAGATTCGCCAATCATCCCCATCAATTTCCTGGTCACTAAAACCAGTGGGTGCATCTTTAAAGGTGACAAGGGGTTGTTCGAAAGATTGCATGGTTAACTTGCCAGACTTGTCCCATACCTGAAATGAAAATTTTTGATGGGTGCTGGGCTGGGTTGTGCGTAAATAATCGATAATTTCCGCATTGAGTTTTGCCTTTGACTCAGCAGACTTGTTCAGAATGCTGATGAGTGAGGCGAGCCTGACCAGCTGGCCATCAAGATAGGGCTGAATGACTTTTTCATCCAGCAGATAATTACCCAGGCCATTAATGGTGGATGCAATCGTGATGGAAAGCAGCAGGCTGATTAATAAAAAATACTTGATCGACCTGATCATTTTTCTTCTTTGCTTTTTTCTATCGTGTAGCCAATGCCGCGTACCGTGCGAATGAATTCCTGGCCAAAGCGCTTGCGAAGATTATGGACATGCACTTCAAGGGCATTGCTATCCACTTCCTCGCCCCATCCATAGAGGGATTGGGTGAGATGTTCGCGCGACAGGACACGGCCAACATTTTCCAGCAGGACATGCAGAAGTGCAAACTCCCGGCGGGAGAGATTAATGGGTTCATTATTCCAGGTAACAGTATGCGAAGCTGGATCAAGTATAATCTGGTTATGCTGGAGAAGCGGTGCTGCACGGGATGCAAATCGTCTTTGCAGGGCCCGGAGTCTTGCGAGTAATTCTGGCAGGTCAAATGGTTTGGTGAGATAGTCGTCTGCACCGCTATCCAGGCCTTTTACACGATCTTCAATGGATTCACGTGCGGTCAGAATGAGAACGGGTGTGGTATCACCCCTTTCCCGCATGTTATGCACAACCGTTATGCCTGGCATTTTGGGCAAGCCAAGATCAAGTACGACGAGACCAAATTTTTCAGTTTTCAAAGCCTGGTCAGCCAGTGCCCCATCCTTTACCCAGTCAACGGTATAACCATCCTGTGATAAGCCCTTACGCGTTCCTTCACCCAGTAATTCATCGTCCTCAACCAGAAGTATGCGCATATGTTTCCTTAGCCAAGCTTAACTAAAGCTTAACTTTACCCCGGATAAATGCGTCGTGCAAACGCAAATTCGTTTGTAGGTTGGGCTGAGCGTTTTTCAGCGAAGCCCAACGGTTGGCTGTTGGGCTTCGCTGAAAAGCGCTCAGCCCAACCTACGGCTGGCAATGACGTTGTAACAAATGCAGCGGCCGGAAAAAATCAATTACCTTTTGATTTGTAATAAATGAAATATTGTAGGGATGTTCAGCGTAGAGCTTGTCCACATGTGATGCTGGAATCAGGCTGTCGATGGTGTTTGCGATGCGGCCAAAAAGAATGAATTTTATCTTTGGCCGCTGTTGCAGCAGGCATTCAAGCAATTCCCTGGTGAAGGGATGAAATGCCCGGGCATCCTTTTGTGGGGAATCGTTTCCAAGCACGGGTGTCGCATTCAATAATAAAAATCCATGCTGGATAAAATTATTGAAAAGTGCATGACTGGTTTGCACAAGGGATTGCTTGTCAAGTTTGGCGATGGTTTGCTGGCCCTGATCATTCCTCTCAAGCATGCCTTCTGCAATCAGCAGCATTTTCAGCAGGTTTCTCAGCGAGGTTGCACGATTTACTTTCTTGCCAAGCCCAGTCTCAGACCAGAGTTCATTGACGGAAGCATCCCAGAAGGCGTAACCATTGGCAGATTCCTTGCGTGGATAGGGCGATTCCCCGAATAGTACGTAATTCACCTGATCAAGCGGGATGGAAAATGCATTGAATATTTTTTGCGGACCAGGCAGCCAGGCTGTTGAATGAGCCAATTGCTGCAGATAATCAGGATCAATTTTGCTGATGCCTCTTTGCAGGCATTCCTGCCATGAAGAATGAACAGGACCTAAGTCAAAAGGCTGCATTGTCATTTATTTTACTTCCAGGTATGATCGGCGGCATGGAAAAAAATCTCATCGAAATACTAGCATGCCCCGTTTGCAAAGGGGAATTAATCTATGATTCCTCCAATCAGGAATTAGTCTGCAAGTTTGATAGCCTCGCTTATCCTGTTATTAATGATATTCCCGTAATGCTCGAATCGAGGGCAAGAAGATTAAGTGTGGGAGAGGAAGTGTAGGGTCTCTGCTGGCAATTATTCTCGCTGCAAAACGGGTAGCATCGGTCAAAATCGTCTCCGTCATTGCGAGGAGCAACTGAAGCCCAGCAAGACGGCCTTCCCCCACAGGGGGAAGGTGCCCAACGGGCGGAAGGGGGGATATTAATTACATGCTGCATTTTTATCCCCCCATCCGTCCTTCGGACACCTTCCCCCTGTGGGGGAAGGCCGTCTTGCTGGGCTTCAGTTGCTCCTCGCAATGACGGAGCGTACAAGCCGGAGGAAATATCATGCATAGCGGGTTTTCAAAATTAATTGATTGCATTCAAGCCAATGAACTGGAAGAGTTTAAAGACATTTTTAAAGACATTGTTAAAGAAGATACTGCCGTCCTGGAGAAAGTATCTCCTGATTTGTCACTTGCAATCGACCACATTAGCAAAGCCGGGGCATTTCAGTATTCCTATTCAGGATTGACACTCATGCACTTCGCTGTCATTTATGGCAAGAGTGCAATTGTTGAATATTTGGCGCAGCAGGATCCATCCCTGATTGACAAGGTTGATGGTGCCAATTCAACACCATTGCAGTTGGCTATTTATTTGCAAAGAGATACAGAATTTATTAAAACCTTGCTCCAGCTTGGGGCTAAAATCGATCCTTTCGTGCTAGATTATTCGACTCTTGATAAGTTGACTCCTGATGCACTTCATAAACTTGAATTGGCACATACAATGCTGTGGGATGCTATTACTCTCCTGGATAAGCAGGATACAGAAAAAGCTGATAAATTAGCTGAAGACTTAGATTACTCTGCAAAAATAGTAACAAGAAGTCTACGAAATAATACAAATAATACAGAGAATGTTACTCAGCCAGATACGAAAAAAATTATTGTAAATGAAACTAGTATAGAAAAACCTCCAGAAGAAACTAAGCCGCATAAGCCAGTAGCTGATACTGGTCAACTTGATGAATATCTCTGGCTTAAAAATATTGCAAGGATAGCAGGGATTGCATTTATCGCTGCTTTGGCAGCAGTAATCATAGTGGGTATTCCTGTTGGCATCATTATCGCGACTGGAGGTGCGGCTACTCCTGTTGTGGTAGCTGTTGGTACGGGCGTGGGCCTTTCGATGGGCCTCGGAACGGGTATAGTTTCAACTCTCTCTGGTTTTGCTGTAATTGCTGCTGGTTATATTGGGAGTGTAACTGCATTGGCAGCTGTTGGTGCCACCATCAATGAATTCTGGGAAAGTTGTTTTCCGCCAGCTGACATTAAGCGAATAGAAGAAGGTGGCTCACCGCAAAAGTTTTTCCTAGAAAAAAATCCTGATTCTTCATCTGCTACAGCGAATACAGAGTCTTCCATTATGGAACCTGAACCTGGATCAAATCCTGAATTTGTTCCAAGATTTGTTCCAAGCGAGAATGAGGGACTGAAACTGAAACCACTGCAAACCTTAATTGACCAATTTCCTTGTCTACAGGAATATATATCGGAAAAAATTATTCCCCTTGAAACGCTTGAAGCTATTTATCCAGCACAACCATGGATTGTTAATGCCATGATCAAGAATAATATTCATGATGACAAGAATAATCTTCATGATGAAATGATTAAGAGAAATATTACTATCAAAAACTTGCTCAACTTAACAAAAGAGCAGATTGATTCACTCCAATCATTATTTCGTAAAGACCTGGTGGAATCCATTAACGAATATATTCGGGTAAATCAGGAAAATGAAAATAAGAGGCATACGATCTAACCGTCCTCTCTTCTCTCCCTATCCTTCATCACCGCCACTTTTCTTGGTGCTATACATATCTTCCCCTGGCTGCGTCTGGCGTTGTTCGGATTTGTTTGCATGATGCCTTGCATGCCGGTGACGAGGATGGAAGCGTCTGGGACGCCTGTTCCTGTCATTTCTCTCAGCCTGCTGGCCTTCCGCTGTTCTGGCGGGTGCTGCTTCCTGGCTGGGTGTCATGTTGCGATCTGCTTCGGCTGGTCTTGCAACAGCTTCATTTTGTTGCATGGGTAATGCTGCTGGTGCAGCCTGCTGCACGGCCTGTGCCGGCACTTGCCCGGCATGATGCTGGCTTTGTTCCTGAGGTGCTTCAGGTACATGAGCTGCATGCTGCTGATGTTCATGTGGTGCATGAGCTTGTTCCCTGTGCTCGTGGGAAGGACCTGCCTCTCTTGCATGCTGATCACGGTTACGATAATCACGGGATTCATTGCCGCGATAAGCACCACCACTGCCGCCGCCTGCATAGCGGCTTTTGTGATCCCTGCGTCCGCCGCGATGACGGTGTTGTTTTGGGCCGCCCTTGTGATGTCTTGATTGCTGATGATGCCGCGGTCTTCCCTGGGTTCTGGAATCTTGCTGACTACCCGCGGAAGTGGAAGCTGCTGCTTCTTTTTCCTTTTCTCCAAGAATCATATTGAAAAACTTTTTCAGTATCCCAGGTTCACCCTTTCTGGCAGGTGTCGGATGCGTAACTGAATGATGTGCTGCTGCGGCTGGTGCTGGCATTTCTTCCATGGAAGGACTTCTGACCGCAGGCTCGCGCCAGTATTTTTGTGCAGCAGATGCTGTGGGCTGGCTTGGGGTTTCAGACTTGATGGCTAATTTGTAACTCGCCATTCTTTCATCCTTTTCTGTCAGGTCGGATTGCCGAATGCGTTCCACTTCATATTGTGGAGTCAGCAGATGCACGCTTGGAACAACAATCACCACCACGCCCTGGCGTTTTTCAATATCGATAATGGCCTGGCGTTTTTCATTCAGCAGATAGGCAGCAATTTCTGTTGGCAGAATGGCACGAACCTGGGCGGTATTATCCTTGAGTGCCTCCTCTTCAATGATACGAATGATGGAAAGCCCCAGTGATTCAATGCCGCGTATGGTTCCCTGCCCCTGGCAGCGTGGACAAGTAATGTGGGCTGCCTCACCTAATGAAGGCCGCAAGCGCTGACGGGACATTTCGAGCAAGCCAAGACGCGAAATACGGGAAATCTGAACGCGCGCCCTGTCCATTTCCAGTGACTTTCTAAGACAGTCTTCCACTTCACGCTGGCTGCGGGAGGGTGTCATGTCAATGAAGTCGATGACAATCAGGCCGCCAATGTCGCGCAAGCGTAATTGTCTTGCGACTTCATTGGCAGCTTCAAGATTGGTCATTAATGCAGTTTCCTCAATATCACCGCCCTTGGTGGATTTTGCTGAATTGACATCAATGGATACGAGTGCTTCAGTATGATCGATGGTAATGGATCCGCCAGATGGCAGGCGTACTTCGCGCTGAAAGGCAGATTCAATCTGGCTTTCAATCTGGAATCGGGTAAAGAGTGGTGTCGGATCCTTGTAGAGCTTGACCCGGTTTACAAAGTCTGGACGAATCTGTTTCAGGTGATTGACGATGGCTTCATAAAGATCCTGGTGATCAATCAGGATTTCATCAATATCCTTGCGCAAGTAATCGCGCAGGGCGCGAATCACAGCATTTCCTTCCTGATAAATGAGAAAAGGCGCAGGTCGTTCGGCTGCCGCTTTCTGGATGACATCCCATAATCTCAGCAGGATTTCGAGGTCCCATTGTAATTCTTCAGCGGATCGGCCGCCTCCAGCAGTGCGAATAATCATGCCCATGCCTTCAGGGACTTGCATGTTATGGAGTACATCATGCAATTCATTTCTTTCATCGCCTTCGATGCGGCGGGAAACTCCGCCAGCGCGTGGATTATTTGGCATGAGAACAAGATAGCAACCGGGAAGGGTAATGAAGGTGGTGAGTGCGGCACCCTTGTTGCCGCGTTCTTCCTTTTCCACCTGGACAATGATTTCCTGGCCTTCTTCCACCACTTCCTGAATGGAAGGACGTCTTCCAGTGTCAACATAGTCTTTTTTGAAGCAGGAACGGGCAATTTCCTTGAGCGGGAGAAACCCATGACGGTCTCCATTGTAATCCACAAAGGCAGCCTCGAGGCTGGCCTCGATATGCATGATTTTTCCCTTGTAGATATTTGATTTTTTTTGCTCGCGGCTGGTTGATTCGATAATCAGGTCATAAAGAAATTGTCCAGAGGCCAGGGCAATTCGCAACTCTTCATCTTTGTGAGTTGCATTAATAAGCATTCTATTCATGTTTTTTCATCCACTTTAGTGTCTTGCACACCTGGATGATGGTGATTTTTTATAGATTTGAACCCTTGCAAACCATTCATGTTCCTTGCCTGATTGACTGCATCAGGCCCAAAAAATCTTGTCGTTTCTGGCACAGGGCGGCGAATGTCAGCCTTGATCCCTGCACATGCTATAAAAAATCTGCTCTCATCATCGCTGCGTTTCAGCACACGTCATTTAAATTCGAAAGTTCTCAACTTTGTATTTGTAATGGCTGTAAAATTAAGCCAATCTATGCCCAACTTTAGGCGTGAGCGAATGTTACCAATAACTTGATTCCATGGCAATTAAAAACAAAATGAAAACCAGTGTAAAACATTACAGGGTGTCAGCAGACAATGCCGGTCAAAGAATAGACAATTTTCTTGTGACTTATTTCAAGGGCATGCCAAAAACACGTATTTACCGGCTATTGAGAAAAGGTGAAATTCGCGTCAATAAGAAGCGAATTGCTGCATCTTATCGACTATGCATGGGAGATGATGTCAGATTGCCGCCTGTTTATCTGCCTGAATTGGCCAGACAGGCTCCACCCAGTAAAAATACGGAAGCCTTGTTATTGAGCAGAATCCTGTATGAGGATGATGATCTTTTGATCATTAATAAGCCATCGGGCATGTCAGTGCATGCGGGTTCCACGGTGCGGGTGGGGGTGATTGAGGCATTGCGGCATATATACCCCAAATTGCCAAACATGGAATTGGCACACCGGCTGGATGCTGAAACCTCAGGCTGTCTGGTCATTGCCAAAAGAAAAATTATCCTTCGCGAGCTGCATTCACTCTTGCGGGAAGGCAGGGTGCAAAAGATTTACTGGACCCTGACGATGGGCAAGTGGAAGGATTCAGAATTACGGGTGGATCTTCCCCTGCACAAGGATTATCTGGATGGCAGCAAGCATGTGGTGGAAGTGCATGATCAGGGCAAGGCAGCCCTGAGTGTATTTCGTACCATCAAATCCTTTAAGCGTGAAGCGGCACTGATGGAAGTGAAACTGATGACAGGACGCACACACCAGATACGTGTTCATGCCCAGTATCGCGGACATCCGATTGCAGGCGATGATCGTTATGGAGACATGGAGTTCAACAAGTTCATGCGGGGTCTTGGATTGAGACGCATGTTTTTGCATGCACGCTCCATCGATTTTATTTTGCCATCGAAGGAAAGGCATATTACAGTAGAAGCCCCGCTGGATCCTGAACTTGAAGCCATTATCCTTAAATTTGAAAAGAGGTATGCATGAATATTGCTGACGAACAACTGGAAAGACAAGCAGAAAAATTTCCCCAGCGTGGTGGTATTTATCTTTTACCGAATCTTTTGACAACCTCTGCCTTGTTTGCTGGTTTTTATGCCATTGTTGCAGCCATGAAAGGTCATTTCGAAATTGCAGCGATTGCAATACTGGTTGCCATGATTGCTGACAGTCTGGATGGAAGGGTGGCAAGGTTGACACAAACCACCAGCAAATTTGGGGCAGAATATGACAGTCTTTCTGACATGGCAGCATTTGGCATTGCGCCCTCACTGGTGATTTACAGCTGGTCGCTCTCAAGTCTTGGCAAGCTTGGCTGGCTCGCTGCATTTTTATATACCGCTGCAACCGCATTGCGTCTCGCACGTTTTAATATCCAGGTAAGTGACAAGCGCTATTTTCAGGGTTTGCCCTGTCCTGCAGCAGCAGGTGTGATTGCTTCTACCATCTGGATGGGTGCGGCTTATGAAATTGAAGGGAAGCTGATTGCCATTTTCATTGGCCTGCTCACCATTTTTCTTGCTGCAATGATGGTGAGCACAGTGCGTTATACCAGCTTTAAATCGATTGATTTCAAGGGGAAAGTGCGTTTTATAACCGTGGTGCTGGCTGTGGCCATTATCGCTGCTGTTGCCCTTGAACCAGCAGAAATATTATTCACTCTCTTTATGCTTTATACACTCTCTGGTCCCCTGATGACCTTGTGGCAATTACGGAAGATGCGCAGGCAAAGATTGATGGACAATCGCAGAACGGATTAATTTTTTTTCATTCATCCATCTGTTCTAGTTTCAGGTATTTCTTCGCATATTCCAGATAAATTTTTTCATTAATGAAAAGATCATAGATATCCGGATCAATATGGCCGGCATTTTTCATCTCCGTCATGAGACCAAGCACTTCCTTCAGTGTTTTTGCCTTTTTGTAAGGCCTGTCTGCTGAAGTCAGGGCTTCAAATACATCGGCAATGGCCACAATTCTTGCCTGTACACACAAAGTGTCCTTATTAATCCTGTTGGGATAACCTTTTCCATCCATGCGTTCATGGTGACTGCCGGCAATCACAGGAACGTTTTTCAGATAATCAGGATAGGGTAGTGATGAAAGCATGCTGTAGGTAATCTTGACGTGATTTTGAATGGTTTGTCTTTCCTTGTCATTCAAGGTTCCTCTGGCAATGCTCAGGTTTGCAATTTCATCTTCAGAGAGCAAAGGTCTTTCTTCCCTGCCATCATGAAAAACATGTATTGTGCCAATATCGTGAATTTTTTTCTTGTCATCGTCAGATAAAAATTCTCCGCCAGTATTTGCCTTGTTGATATATCCTTGTGCTTCATTGATAAAATCCAGCTGTTTTTTGTATTCACTTTCCAGCTGGTCCTTTAATCCAGGATTTTTCAGCAATTTTTCGAGATGGGCAATTTTCATGTCGCGTTTCACAATTTCAAATCGTGAATTCACGACTTCAATACGATCTGTCAATGCTTCCAGCTTCGTGGCCTTGTCCATGACATATTCCGGCGTGACAATTTTTCCGCAATCATGCAGCCAGGCAGCAACGTTTAATTCTTCCCTCTGCTCATCGGTAAAATGCATGTCCTTGAGCGGTCCATCACTTACCTTGTTCATTGCATCCGCTATCATGTTTGTTAACACGGGAACGCGCTTGCAGTGATTACTGGTGTAATGACTTTTTTCGTCAATGGCTTTTGCAATCAATTGCAGGAATGCTTCAAATAATTTTTTCTGTGCCTGAATCAGGCGCTCCTTGGTGATGGTAATGGCTGCCTGTGAGGCAAGTGATTCTGCAAGCAATTTGCGTTCTTCTGAAAAGGGAATCACTTCCCCGGTTTCTTCATCAATGGCATTGATGAGCTGCAGTATACCAATTCGGGTATTTTCATGATCCCGCAAGGGAATGGTCAAAAAGGATTTTGAACGATATCCCAGTTTGGCATCCGTATTTTTCATGCCGGTAAAATCAAATCCCTTTTCGTGATAAGCATCATCAATGTTGACGGATTGATTTTTATGATAACAATAGCAGGCAACGTTTTTTAAATTGGGCTTGCCGTCTACATATAATGATAATGAAGTGACGGGCAGTTTTGCTTCCTCAGCACTGGATGGCATGATCTTGAGTGTCTTGTTTGCAATAATGGCAAAGCGTAATTCAAGCTCGTGTTCAACAAGATAAAGTGTACCGCCATCTGCATTGGTTAATTCCATGGCACTTCCAAGAATGAGCTTGAGCAATTTTTCATGATTTTTTTCGGCTGAGAGGGCAACACCAATTTCAATGAGGGTTTCAATTAATTCAGCATGTTTGTCTTTTGTTTCAATCATGTGAGCAACACTCCCCGTTATTGATTTGCATACAAAAAAGTATAGTGCGTTTTGCAGGGAAATGCTGACAGGGTCAAGTAATTGATAATTCATTAGAGTTTAGGGCAGTTAGCTTTTTTTCCCCATTTTCATCCCAGACCAGCATGTTGGGATAATCATGCCAGGCACCCAGCACAATTCTTTCCGGGTGAAAGCCTGGTCGGTGGGTATGGCCATGCACGATAAGGGAGGCATTATGTTTTTTCAGGATGCGCAATACTTCCTCCTCGGTAACATCCATGATTTCATTTGCTGTCATGGATGTATGCTGGCGGCTTTTCTTGCGCAGGAAGGCGGCAATTTTTTTGCGAATGCCGGCCGGCAGGCATAGAAATAATGCTCGCAGAACAGGATTACGCAGTATTTTGCGTGCTTTCATATAGGCAAGATCATGCGTGCAAAGTGTATCTCCGTGCATGAGCAGGATTTGCTGGCCATGGATGCTTAATCGGCTTTCATCCTGCAGTAATTGACAGCCTGTTTCATGCAGGAATTGCCTGCCGATCAAGAAATCCCGATTGCCGCAGAGAAAATAAATGGGTACTCCCCGGACGCTTGCAGCTTTCATTGCATCAATGATTTTTCGATGCTGCGGGATGCCGACATCATCACCAATCCAGGTCTCGAATAAGTCACCAAGGATATAAAGGGCATGAACGACCGGCGGCCTGATTTCGCCCAATAGCTGCAAAAATTGCTGGGTGATTGCAGGCTGGCTTTCGTCCAGATGCAAGTCCGATATGAATAATGTACTTTCAGACTTTATCATAATTAATTGTTTAATATTAAAATTATTCCTAAAATATGCTTGAGCTATACTTATTGAAATGGAGGTATTTTATGAGCTTGCTAACCAGCGAAACTCCCCTTGGCCTATGGCACGAGGTAATTAAATCAGCAGAAAATCGTTGTGCAATTGTGCTGAATGATGATCTTGAGGTGTATCTTATCTCACTCCTGATGCGATATTCAAACAAACCAGAGGTAGCACAGCAGGTGTTTGCAAAAAATTATCTTGAAGCCCTGCACAGGCATGACAGGCAGCGCCATCTGTATTTGCAAACGGTGGGTGATCAGTGTCTGTTATACGCAGGATTATTTCCGCAGCAGGCAGAAAGACATCATGTAAAAGTTACTTATTTTGTCGATCTTGGACGTGCAGCCTACTCAACCATATCAAAAACAGCCAATGACTTGTTCTGGATTTTGGCCTTGCAATTTGTAGCCTTGATGGATGTATTGCAATCTATTCCTGAAAAACCCGTTCTTTTGCCCCTTGAAGCGTATGAGCAATGGAAAAAACTGGATAGTCAAAGGGCGCTCCAGATCTTGCGGGAATATACGAAGGCTTTGCCTTAGGTGTAAAATACCTGGAATTTATTTTATCGGAGTGGGCAAATGCGATTAATACTCCTCGGCTGTCCAGGCGCAGGCAAGGGAACACAGGCAAAATTTCTGGCTGAAAAATATCATATTCCGCAAATTTCAACGGGGGATATCTTGCGTCAATGCATACGGGAAGGGACTGAGTCTGGAAAAAAGCTTAAGGCAATTATTGAAGCAGGGCAATTGGTTCCAGATGAAATCGTGACAGAACTTGTGCGTGAAAGAATCAGTCAGCCAGATGCAGCGAATGGATTTTTGCTGGATGGATTTCCCCGCACCATTGCACAGGCAGAAGTCTTGCAACAATTAACTCCCATTGATTATGTGGTGGAAATTGATGTCCCTCCTGATGAAATTGTCAGACGATTAAGCGGCAGGCGGGTGCATCCTGCTTCAGGAAGAAGCTACCATGTTTTATATGCTCCCCCAAAACAGCCTGAGAAGGATGATATCAGCGGCGAGCCGCTGATTCAGCGGCCAGATGATAATGAAGAAACGGTTCGCAAACGCCTGCATGTCTATCACACACAAACGAGTCCCCTGCGTGATTATTACCAGCGGCTTAATCCAGCTGCCTATCTGAAGATTGATGGCATGGGTTCAGTGGAAGATATTAGAAACAAAATATTTTCTGAATTGAATAATAAATGAAATATGTATTTATAATTGATTAATTAAAGAACTTTTTCTCTTAATAAACCTTCCTTGAAGACGTTTTATAATAATGATTGTTAGTTAGTAGTCAGTGGATTTTTCAAAAAACTCAAGGAGACGTTTCCATGAAAATTCAAATTCTGGATCAGAATACAAAAAAACCTTTGGCGAATGGCAAATTGCAATTGCAGGTTCGTGGAAAGGACAGTGGTTATCTTAGCGCAACGACTGATGCAAATGGTTATCTGACACTGGATGACAAATATAAGGGGCAACAAATAGCTCTTGCAAACGCAGGCGGGCAGGGTGGAAGTGGACAGGGTGGAAAAGGTGGTCAAGGTGGTCAAGTTCAAGGCCAGTGGATACAGGCAAATGAGGGTGCAAAGCTTTTTACCTCAGGTGCAGACGCAACTACAGCCGCTGGTGGTGCAACAACTTCAACTACCAAATATTAATAAAATAACCATCTCATGAATGGGCCTGATTCAGGCCCATTTTTTTTATTCCCTTTCCCACCGCGTTCATTCCAGCAAAAAGCGCTGGAGGAGAAGCAGCAAATAGGCGATACTCATTTACTTCCAGGATATTTAACTTCGCAAGGAATTATGACAGTCAGGGATGCAATTCATTATGATTCCAAAACAAGACAGCTTGTCTGTCTTGATAATTGGAATCTTGCCAATCTTCCCCAGTTGCAATCACTTCTCAGTAATATCAAATTGCCAGGTTCAGGCGATATTAGCTTCAATGGAAAATCGATTCGTCAAATCGATAGTGCTGGAGCATGGCTGCTCATTCAATTAAAAAATCAGCTGGAAAAAAAGGGAGTGAAAGTAAAGCTGGCAGATTTTTCAGAAGAAGCCATTCGGCTGATTGAAATAGTCGACAAGAAACTGGCAGAAAAAACAAAACCTCCGCAGGTTAAAAAAATGAATCCCCTGGCATTGCTTGGCTACAGGTCTACTGTGCAGCTACAGGAATTACAGGCTTATCTTGCCTTTGTTGGACAGCTTGCCTTTGAACTGATGCGTTTGGCATTTACTCCTGCCAGCTGGAGATGGAATGCATTATCTTCAGTCCTGTATCGTACGGGTTATCAGGCATTGCCTATTATTGCCCTGCTTTCATTTTTGATAGGTGTGGTACTGACATATCAAATGGGACTGCAGTTACGCAACTATGGTGCCAATATTTTTATAGTTGATTTGCTTGGCCTTTCGGTACTGCGTGAATTTGCTCCACTGATAACAGCCATTATGGTGTCAGGTAGGACAGGTTCTGCATTTACTGCTTCCATCGGCATGATGAAATTGAACCAGGAAATTGATGCACTCGATACCATGGGTGTAACACCAGCAGAACTATTGCTTATTCCACGTATCCTTGGCTTGTTC
>Ga0207104_1038_pt1 | contig 31962 bp, 26 predicted proteins | sample Alteio_BWMinHeat_79_FD_153538 | JGI IMG/M metagenome (GOLD analysis project Ga0207104, IMG submission 153538) | Enriched cells from forest soil in Barre Woods Harvard Forest LTER site, Petersham, Massachusetts, United States -... | ecosystem: Environmental > Terrestrial > Soil > Temperate forest >...
CGACCCATTTAAAAATCATTTTTCCGACATAACGTGTAGTTTGCCTGTCATACATTACATTCTTGACAAGCAGAGGTGATTTGATTCAGCGCTGCATAAAAACGGATCTTCCGACATAACGTGTAGCGCTTATGGAAGCCTCGAACCTTTGATTTTGGATAAAAAATTATATGGAAAAGTAATAGATGCTGGTTTAATTCTTCTGATGGGTCAGACTCCTATACTCCATGAAATTACGAAGCAGTATATGCAATTATTTTATAGTAATAGTTGTATTAAAGACGGTAAAGAAACTGATGAGGCACGAATTAAACGAATAGAAGAATTAAAAACAAGTATATTAAATAATAAATTCGACGTTAATGGTTTTGAAATAGTAGAGGCTCCAGACTTGGAACGGGGAATTGGCCCTAGGTTTTGCAGTATAAAAGATCATGCCAAAGCATACAACGTTCCTGGAATAGATGACCAGTTTTTCAAAGAGATTGAGGAAAAACTGAAGCAGGGTTAATTAGACCTCTAGAATTCGAATCCAAATCCGGCGGAACCTAATCAGATGCCCATGAGAAATCCATAGAACTTGTTACTCGTAAGAAATACGATCTAAGAATTGATACGAGCGATCCTTCGCTCGGCTCAACGCCAGTTGAGCGTGGTAATGCCGCAGCTAAAAGGATTTTAGGGTTTTAGAACGTCACCTTGCTTTCATTCTATTCGCGTTTTCTTTACTTCAATGTAGTTTTTTTCCATTTGGAACTTTTGGATCAACAGTAGCCAAACAAATACTACCGGTTTCATCTGAAAATCCAACCAGTAAGAATTGAGAGAGAAAGCCTGCAATATTCTTTTCACCTAAATTTATACATCCTACAATTGATCGACCGATCAGAGATTCTGGTGTATAGTGTACAGTAATCTGTGCTGAAGTTTGCAAAACACCTATCTCTTCGCCAAAATCAGCCCAGATTTTGAAGGCAGCCTTTTTAGCTTTTGGGAAGGGTTCTACTTTGATAATGGTTCCTGAACGTAAATCAACACGTTCAAAGTCTTCGTAAGTTATTTTTGTCATTTTTACTTTATTGTTTGTTTTGCTTTAGTTATCTATCGCTTAATTTCCAAATAATAGGGCAAAGTAACCTACTTGATTGACGCCGATGGATTCATATAATTTTTGCGCTGGAAGGTTGTTTTCCCCTGTAAAAATGACTAGTTTGCGAATGTTGTGAATTTTTTTAATATCCGACAACAGCTTGTGAATCACTGCCTTAGAATAACCTTTCTTTCTAAAATTAGGGTTAGTATAAACACCTCCTAATTGCCCCATATCGGATGCTTTCGCATTTAAGTCGGCAATGGATACAAGCTGATCCTTTATAAAATATCCCCAAGTAATCTTTTTTTTGCATTTATCAACAAATAATTCTAATAATTGGTCGTCGCTTAAATCCTTGGGAAAGCCTTCTTCCTTAAGATAATTTAGCCTTAATGGTTTCCATTGATTGTAATCACCTTCTATTAGAAGCCTTACATTGGGCTGTGGATGGTGTGAAACCTTAGATAAGTCGATATTATAAAGGATTTCTTTTGATACAAATGTTTCGCTTTGAATCACTTTCTTGTGTTTTAGAAATTTCCAAAAGAGATGGCAAAAATCCCAATCTCCAACCAGGCCAGTTAAAGGTAATGACTCTTCTAAACAAGATGCTAGAACAGTCTCAAAAACAGGTTCATGGAGAACTGATTGAATAAGCAAGCTGCCTTTTTTTGTAAGGCAGAAAACGCTAACGATCTCATCCAATGAACGAATGAGTTTGAAATTTCCCGAGTAGGGTTGTTCTGAAAGCGTAGCCCCATAATTTTCGAAATTTCCCAATAGAAACAAGGAATAGTTTTCATGATGCATTAAAAAATTAATCATTTCTTCACGGGTATCGTCAGTGACGTTTTCAACAGAGAACAATTTTTTCACCATTAAAAAGCGCCTGACATCTTTTTCTCCATTACAATCGCGATAAAAATCAGCAATGCATTGGAACCCAGCTTTTTCGTAAACATGTTTGGCTTTTGAATTTGATTCCTCAGGATCTATAAAAAATGTGTCGACGGAAGGATCAATTTTTTCTTGTATAAAGCCAGTAAATGCTTCTAGAGTAGGTGATGCAAGCCCTTTTCCTAAATATTTTTGATTTCCGATCATGAAATCAATGCTGAAAGTCTTTCCTTTTTTGGAGAGATTGTTCCTCCACAAATCTAAAAGATCAGTTTGGGTAGGCAGAATTTCTGAGGTCATGACAAGACAATAAGGGTCGTTTTTTAAAAAACCAATCCAGTAATCGAATATGCCATTGAAATAGGGAGAAGGCTCTTTTCTCCCATTCATGAAAATGAGAATATCGTCCCGATGGTTTTGGCTATTATCCCAAAATTCCTTGATGTGAGGTTCTTCTAGCCATTCAAATACGTTTTCTTTACATTTAAGAGAGGCTTTTTCAAAAGTTATCGCTGCTTTATTCAACATGTAGGCCTCTCTATAGTAGAGTCCAATATCGATATCAGATTCAGATCCAGCTGTACCACGAGCATATGACCCCTCCAAAACTATTGCTTTTACTCCTTTTACTCGGAATAGCAAGAACACAAGCTCGTCAAGATCCTGTCGCTTTTTTTGAGGAATAAGATTCAATGTACTATATTGAATCTTTATGGAATGGCTTTTAATTCATGCACTTATTTATTACCAGACACTTCGCCATGCTGTATATTCTGAATATCTGATCCGATAACGGGCAAAATTGCCTTCGTGCAAGGACATGATCTCGATTTCAACTATCTCGATAAATCGCGTTTTTGCCTCTGAAGGCACAGATTCATTGGCAGATCGCTTAATAAACTCGACGGCGGCGCTGCGAGTCATCTGATTTCGCACAATATTTACCACAGTTTCCCTAATTAGGTCTCGATAGCGCATGCGAAAGGGATCCGGCTCGCCAAGCTCCTTCCTCTTTGCAGAATAATGTAAACAAGAACGCTCATAAGCCCATACAAACACCTCGCGAAGCAATTCGATACGATTGAGTTCATAGACTCCCATAAGCCCTTGAACATAAATAGGTATAGGAACATCCACAAATGATAGCGGAGATAAATTATGAAGGATCAGAGGTATGTTCGCAACTAAACGCGAGACCCGCTTATTCACATCCTCAAATGGCTGGAGATAGGGCAATTGCACCATCAAGAAAAAAGCCTGTTCAAATGGATCGTGGATTCTGCTAGCTATATCTACAATTTGTTGAAAGCATTCATCTATAAATTGCGGAACTCCTGGTGGATTGTACACGCTTTTCCCTATTCCTACTGGGATAGAACGTAAACGGCCGCACGACTCAGCGTTTCCGAGTAGATCATAAGAAAGGATTGCATGTAAGTTAAGGATAGTACGTCGATTAATCCCAATATCGCTTGCTGAGTCTACTAAGAACTCAATCGCTTCCTTGTGATTTAGGATCATCTGTGCTTCTTTTAAGTCTTTTCCTTCGACCATCTCACTCAGCTTAAGCAATCGTTCTGTCTCTAGTAAAGAATAGGTATTGCCTTCCAAACGGCTAGAGTTCCATGATAGGTCGATAAGCAAACGATTTAAAATCTGTCTTGCATAAGTGCCTGCTGGAAGATCGCCATGAGATCCCCCTATCTCCAATAGATGTCGCCGAGTAATATCTGACAGATAATTTGTGTTATTAGGTCGGTATTGATCAAGAAATTCACGATTATATCCTACAGGTAAGCGTAAGTGAATGGGCTCTAGCACTCTTTCTCTGATGATTTCAGCCTCCGCGGACAGCGGGATAGCAAACTCATTTTTTCTTACCACGGTCATAGCGGAAGCTACAGTAGGATCATTTGGCAACCGATATCGCCTCGCGCGCGAAACCCCTTCAACAAGCAAACGATTTTCTTTTACTAAAATGGCAAGACGACGTTGCATGGTGCGTACATGACTTATAGGCCATTTTAGCGCTGTTCTGATTTCCTCCGGAGAAGCTCCGTCAGGAAAATAAGCCATATGCTTTAATATAGCATCGTATTCTTGTTGTTTTTTCATATGCCATTTATGTTTTGTGATTTGTATTTTTATTCTGTCATGAAACCTGTTTTTTGTCACTAATTCAATTGTTTTTGTCGCTAATACGATCAATTTTGTCGCTAATTCACCTGTTCTGTCGCTAATTTAAGTTATCTTTATTGTGATTTCGAGATACGGCTTGGTATGCCATCACTGACAGAGAATGGCCCGATCTTGAAAAAGCGTATCAAATTTGGAAACAACCAGACAATTTTGATGCAGATGGCCGAGAGCTTAAAAAACTTTCCGAGTCCTAAGGCTTGGATTCCAGATCGATGGACTAGACAATTCCTCTGAGATGCTGGAAAGTTGTGAAAAGAGATGTCTCTCCGAGAATCTGAAAATAACAGCACAGAAGTACTTCAATGACTTGATATAGTATGTAGATTCATGTGATTAAATTTACGCTGCAAAGTATGGTCCTTAGTGATATAGTTAAATTAAAGACGAGGGTGATCTTGCGCATTTTCAAAACAAAACTATTTTCAGGATTTGCAAAATGAGAAAGGATTACCGATGCGATGTTATACGAATTAGAGGAGATAGAGTATGAAAAGAACAAAAACTAGCAGATTAACCAGAAATCTTATTGAGATGGGAAAGGATCTAAGAGATGTCGGTCTTATCGATGAAGAGTCTTTTCATAAAATTACTATGAGACTGCTAGAGAAAGAAAAAATGCCAAAAGTTAAGCCCATAACAAGCGATGAGATTCGCACCATGAGAGAAAAAGAACAAGTGAGTCAAGCGGTTTTTGCATATTACCTTAACTTAACTGTGGGCTATATCTCGAAATTAGAACGAGGTCTAAAAAAACCTACAGGACCTCTTCTTACATTGCTTAATATCGTTCAGCGAAAAGGCCTACATGCAATTCTTTAAGAAAATAAAAAAACAATCCTAAACTATATTTAGCAGGGTTTATACGACCTGAAATGTTAGTTTGATCTTGCTTGCTCTGCGGTCGTTTGTCGAAGTTGAATTGTGGTCTGGCCGATCTTTATTGTCCGGCTTGGCCCGTCTGTTAGGAATACCCCCTTAGCTGGAACCTGTTCGGATAGTCCCAGGATATTTGCTGCATAGGCTCCTGTTGGCTGAATACGCGTACAATCGCGGCCAACCAAGGCTTCTGCTATCTTTTCTGGGGATGGTTGAAGCCATCCAAGTACAGGGTGTTTTTTAGGAAAATCATATATCCCTCTGGCTAGTCGGCGAATGGTTCCTTTTCGAACGAGTTGGTGAAGAACGATATCAATAGCCTCTCGGCTGCCCAGATCCAAGAAGTCAGTCGGAACAAATACAGAGCCATGCCCATGGATATTTATAGCTTTAAGTATCTGCGAATCGATGCTTTTTGGGTTTTTTTGATTAGTCTTCATGTAAGAAATAGCACCCTATTTTTCTTACAAATGCAAGAGTTATCGGAAGTGATCCTTTAATGACGATTCTTTTTTCTGTAAGTAATATATAGTATTCTCAATATCTGATTCGATATTGACTCGATTGATTCGACTCACTGTTACTCTATCGATTCGATTAAATCATATCGACTCATTTGAGTCAGCGCTTGTCCTTACCTACAAATTTCTTGAACTTGAGAGCCTTTAGCATGTCAGTTCCTCCTTTAACTAGGAGGAGAACGATGAACAGAATAAGATCTCAATCTTGACTTTGGCGATGTGAAATGTCTGTGCCCACTGCCAAAAACAAAGGAAATAAACTCTAAAAAATGCGATAATCCCCATCAGAAAAAAGTTTATTTAAGGATAACATGACCAATACCATCAATGAACTCGGACAGCCAATTGGCTTTTCTGTAGAAAATTTTATAGCACCCCCTCGTCCGAGTTTTAATCTTCTGTCAGGAAATTCTGCTCGTGTTGAGCCAATCTCTATGGCGCATCTACCTTCCCTCTATGCGGCTTTTTCAATAGATTCCAAAGGGGGTAACTGGACCTATATGCCTTATGGGCCATTTAAAGATTCAGTTGAATTTGAGGAGTGGGCGAAATTAATTTGTTTTGGTGAAGATCCTAAGTTTCATACGATTTTTTTAGGCGACAATCCTGCAGGTTTGGCGAGCTATTTGAGGATCGAGCCAAAAGTGGGCTGCATCGAGATTGGCCACATTCATTTGTCTCCCCTTTTACAACGAACACGTGCAGGCGCTGAAGCGCTGCTTTTGATGATTGAGTGGACGTTTAGCGCCGGATATCGTCGGCTTGAGTGGAAATGCGATGCGCTCAACGCTCCTTCTCGGCGTGCAGCGCAACGGCTAGGTTTTTCCTTTGAGGGTATTTTTCGACAAGCCACGATGTATAAATCACGAAATCGAGATACGGCTTGGTATGCCATCACCGACAGAGAATGGCCCAATCTTGAAAAAGCGTATCAAGTTTGGAAGCAACCAGACAATTTTGATGCAGATGGCCGAGAGCTTAAGAAACTCTCCGAGCTTACCTCTGGCATTTTAGTAAACCGTGGTTAGCATTCCATAGGCAATTAGCGGTGTTTAAGAGCTAAATGCACTGGCGCAAATAAACCATTTATGTTTGCTATAAATATGTTCTTTTTTGTTGTGCTGTTCTTAGGAGATGTAATATTCTCAGAAACAAAGTAATCGACATTGGAATAGTGAGTCCTCCTGTATTCTTCCTCTTCAAAAGTAATGTCTCTGGCAGAATATATAAAAATATTAATCTCATTTAGATCTGCTATCTCCTGGATGCTGGCGCCTTCATTTGCAGTAATGCCATGAGCGGCAAAAGCGCCTGACCATCCTTGATCCTTTTTATCTTGTGAATATCTAACAGCGCCGATGTAGCACGAACAATCGTAAGGAATATCCTGCACTATGGATTTAATAATCCTATGTCGCTTTTTTTCCCATTCTTCATCCTGATGCACTAAAATTTCTGTTAATCCAAATTTGTCAGGAACCCTGTCAAGTACATGTACCCAAATAAAATCACGATTTAAATGCAGGGTGTTTACAAGCCACTTACAAAAGAAGTCGCCAGGCGTTGGGAAATTATTAACCTCACTGTCCTGCACCAACTTAAGGATAAAAAATTGGCAGAGCTCTTTATGTCCAGCTAATCTATCCCCCAAGCGTAATGATTCACCTTCATGATATATTTTTAGAAGTTCGTCATAGAGATCAAGCAGATTTTTTTCTCTTACTGACTCGTGTTCTCGAGAACTTAACAATGTTTTTGGCGCCTGCGTTTTTTTAAAATCAATTTTGTTTAAATCCTGCGCGTTGGATTTAGACTCAACTTCCTGTTGATCTAAATCTACATAGATTCCTGATTGGTCGAATTTTTCGATGGCTGCAAATGATTTAAATGGGCGATCATCCACAATGACAATGCCGCCTTTAGCAAATTCCTCTTGCATCTGGCGTCTATTTTCCGCATGCGCCTCCTGCCAAGAGCTGACCATTAGCTTGCCGACTTGAACGCTCCTCCCTTCTTGAAAAATTCGCTTCATGGTTGCTTGAGCGGCTCCTGAAATTCTGTAACAAAGCGGTCGGTTGCCATTCAGAGATTTTAAATGAAGATTGTGACTTATGGAGCTGCCCAATGAGCTGTGTCCTACATTGCTACTGGAAGTTTTCCCTAAAAACACACTCAATGGCACAAGTTCACATCGCCTCTCGCACAATGACTGCGATCTATTCAAATTATCTTCAATGGATTTTGCATGTGCCGACAAACTGTGCCAATATTGATCATTCAATTCCGGATGTAGAGTTTTCAACCCTTTGTATGCTTTAAAGGCTGAGGATTGATTGCTTGATAGCTTTATCCTCTGTATGTTCGCCTTAGCGCTTTCTAACTCTTTTTGTGTTAGTTTCTTTGCAGGCGTCGTCTTTTGAATATGCTTGCTTGCTGTGCGGTATATGGCAATATCAGGGCCTGTGAGAAAATCAAAAACGCTCATATCTTTTTGAGATTTTTCCGTAGAGATTGAAGTTGTATGCAATGAATTGCCTGTAAATGCACTACCTGGAATCATAATTCCCTCCTATTGAAAAAAACAAAATAATAAAAGAAGCTCTATTAAAAAAACAGTGAAAAAAGTGCAGAGGATCATGGAAAAACATAAACCAAAAAAGTTATGATTCTTCTTCATTTGTTTTTTCTGCATCGGAAGCATAGGCTGAGCCAGAATCTGGTGTATCCAAAACATGCTGTTCCAGATTTAATCGTTTAAGAATATCCTCAATACTATTGATTCTGTTGTGTTCTTCGCGAATTTCTTTATTATGTTCCTTTTTTAGTCTGCTTATTTCTTGAGAAAAGCTTTCGGAAAGATTCAATTTTTCTTGCTTGAGGGTCTCTATCGTCCTTTTGAGTTGATCTAATGTGCGCTTGATGTTTTGACAGAGTTGTTCTTTAACTTTTAATTCTTGACGCAATTTTTTCAGGTCTACTTTACTTTGACCGAGTTCTAAACAGAGCTCTTTAGTTTTTGAAACTGATTTATCATATTCTTTTTTACTATTTTCTAACTCAAGTTTTGTATTCTCTTGTCTTTGTTTGCCGTGATTTAGATCAGTAGTGAGATAGTCATGCTTTTCTTTTAATTGTCTACATGTGGTCTCTACAGTAATCTTTTGGCTTTGCAGCGCGATTTTCCGATTCTCTAGATTGAAATGATAGCCTTGTTTACTGCTTAAAGTAGATTCAAGCATGCGACATTTTTCCGCTACAGCGTCGCGCCGTGCACGATATGCATTTAATTCATAATTTATTGGATATATTTCAGTATCATGTTGGCCGCTTGTGATATAATTCTTCCAGCGCTCCGCAAGTTGAGCCCGTTCTTCACGGACATATCCTTCGTATAGCCCCTGCCAACAGTCAAAGTCGATCTCATAATGTTCACCTTGACAGTTAAATTCGTAGTATTTGCGTTGATAAGCTCCCCACTGCGTCCAATTAGAAATACTCATTATTCTTCCTTTAGCTCGGATTGATTTAATTTCTTTAAAAGTCCATCCATATTCTTGATGCGACTATGTGCTTTAAGCATCTGACTATTATGATGCGCTTTTAATTTTCTAATGTCTTTAGCATTTTGTTTTTGTAGTGTCAGTTTTTCATTTTTAATGCTCTCTACCAGACTTTTTAATTCCTCAATGTTTCGTTGGTATTGTAGAGCAAGCGCCTCCTTGGTTTTAAGATCTGCGCGTAGAGCTGCGATTTCCTCTCTTTGCTTTTGCAATCCTTTTTGATGTGCTTCACTTTCTTGCAATGTCTTTTTGATATTTTCTTTAATGCGATTCAGATCCTGTAAATATTCTGCCTGATCCTTTTTTTGCTGTTGTCCCGCGCTTTCTAAGTTTTGGATTTTATAATTCCATTCCGCCCAAAGAGCATTTAAAGCTGTCAGCTGGATTTGAAGGGCAGTTTCCTCATTTTCCATTGAGATGCAAGCTGACTTTTCTTGTTCGATCTCTCGTTCTAAAGAAGGGCATCTCGAATCCAGTGACTCACACTCCCGTCTTAAGGCATCGATCTCGCTCTTCTTACTTTGCACTTCGGCTTGATGATGACTTAGGAAAACAGGATTGCTAAAGCGAAATTCATACAATTTTCGTTCATCTTCAATTGCCTTTGACTTCATTGCTTGATTAACAATAGCTGGGTACTCAACTAGTTTACTATTTTGATATGTGTGAAGAGGCAACATCATTAGCTCCTGATTCTTGATTTTCTTTATCGGCAAACATACTAAAAAATGTGATCTTTTTACACAAGCTATTCTTTCTTCACAACTATTCTCCACTGTTGTTCATCTCCCTTGTATTCACTTTTGGGTTTGATCAATTTTGGTGTGCCATAACGTTTTGTCATCACATCTAATAGCTTGTGATTAATGATTTCTGCTTGAAAAAGAAGAGTGTTCGCCCCATTTGCTTTTGCTAAATTTTTCAAATCGGATATCACCGTTAGCCAATTTCCCAATGAACCTTCGGGGTCAACTGAAATCCAATCGATTTTGACCTTTAAGACCTCTCCTTTTTCTTTTAAGGTCACATGTCCTTCTAAACGATTCCTTTTGTTTTGAAAAAAATCTTTGGATGCAATGCCAATATCTTCTGGGACCAGTTTTCTCCGTTTGGCAACAGGAATTTTAGATACCGAGATATGAGTGTGATCGCCGAATTTATTGAGAAGGCTCATTGCATCTTTGACTTTTTCTATTGTATTCAGCTGATTTGCTTGCATTTCTGGTATCACCCATTTCCATGAACGACTGATTGTTTTTTCATTATGGTAATGAACAACGACAACATCCTTGCTAAAAATTCCCCGAAATTCTTTTGGAGGATGCATGAATGCATCTTTCCCATAAGGCGGATGAGGTGGTTTTTGGAATTCTGCTTTAGGGAGTTTAAGCACCGTTGCCATGCTAAATAGAGTATTGTGAATAATATCCTGATGGTATTGGCGGGTCATCGTTGCGGGAATAGAATACTGTTTTTCATTAAATTCCGCTTCGATTTGGACATTCTGTTGCCATTGATTAATCATGGACCGAGCGCTTTTTTCTATTGTATCGCAGGTTTTTTGTGCATAGGGATGAGTTTGGCAGATCCATTTTGTTGATTGTGTCATCAAAGATAAAAAGTGGGAGTTGTAGCCCTGAATGAACTTGGATAGTGTCTGACAAACCTTTTGCACTTCTGGATGACTTTGACATGTCCAATCCGATGCTTTTTCAATCGGATAAGTCAGCAGTTTGACCGCTGTCGCCATCACACGCATGTCCAGCATCTCGTCCAGCTTGTGATTGCGCTCCCAAACATTCATTAGTTGATCGAATTGCATGGGTTTTTTTTCTGGCGCTAGTTTTTCTTGAGGAGAAAGAAGGGGAGTTTCTTCATTGAGTTGAATTTTTTGGGTTTGTTTGTCACTGTTATCTGTATTTAGCAAAACTTGAACTTTCGGTTTTTTGGTTTTTGAAATGTGTTTTTCTTTTTTTGCAACCGGTCTTGATAGAGAATTGTTATTGATGTTTTGCGCTTCGAGTCGATGTTGCTTTGAAGGTGGTTTGAGCGCCAGTTTCATATCCTGAAGGTCTGCTTGCATTTGCTTTAGATGAGGGATAATGAGGGGGGCTTGGATATGCACAGTGTCTTCTTCCTCTTTTTCCTGAACACGATCAAGTTGTGTGTTTACACTTTGAAAATCTGCACCGTTGGCCTCGGTAATTGTTGCACGAGTGAGTCCATGTTGTTTGCTTTGTTTGAAGTCGATATTTCCTAGGTGCGAAATCCCTTCTTTTGTTTTATTGGAAAGGGCTTTTACATTTAATGTCACGCCAATTGAAGTTTTGTTTTCTTGATTCTCGATATCGCTATGTTGGAAATGCGCCGTTTCAACATGCATCCCTTGCAGAGAAGCTCCTTTAAGCTCGAGAGTATCAGACTTGAATGTTCCGATTGCTTTGATACCGGTAACCCCGTGTACTTGAGCTGAATGACTTTTGCCCTGATGCATGCTTACATTTCCAGATGTAGATAGGGAAAAACTTGTTTGTTGTTCATCAAAAACATCTTGTTGAGATTCTATCTTTGCCTTTTTAGCAATAATATCAGCTGTATTTGCTTCTACATCAGCGCCCTTTAAAGTTAAATTCTCAGTGTGAATCGTCAGATGATTTCCAACATTGAGTTTGGAATTAAGATGTCTCTGAATTCGACTTTGAGAGAGTAAAGCTCCAGCATGAAAATGATAAGCGAGGTTAAAATCGCCAGCAGAATCGGTTAATCCGAAATGTTCTCCGATGGCATTTTTTAGATTTCCCGAATTGAACGCTCGTGCAAATTTGGCAGCTTCGTTCCACCCATGAACAATAGCTCCTCCAACGTCTTCATTCAAAAGACTAGAAATCAATGGATCCTCACTCAGTAGCGATTTTGCAATCGTGCTCATTGATTGGTTTCGGAATAAATCGTCGATCGCTTGCGACCCAAAGAATCTCACTCCAAAAGTGAATTCGTCAGTATATTGCTCCTGTTCCACCACATGACTGCGTAATACAATGGTTTCTGCTTCAATTGTCATATTGCCACCTACAATGGCCTGAAGACCTTCTCCTTCGATGTTTTGATTTGCTTTCAAATAAACATCACCCCCTGCGAAGAGATGTGGGAGACTCGATTGTGTGGTGTTATGAGTTGTCGTTTGGTGCGTGAAAGTCGTTGGTGTAAGGATAAATGCACTTTCTCGGTTTTCCGCGCTCTTTATATTGGCAGACAAAAGGATGCTTTGTGCAGAAGTCAATGAGATATCTCCTTGTTCACTGCCTACATGTCCTTCAATGTGGATATCGCCCTTTGTTGTCATTAACTCGAGATTGCCAGTGAGGCTTTGCATATTCCCTTCTCGCATCTCAATTGTGTAAATATCTTTACTCTCTGTCCAGCTTCGAGTGTAAGTGGATCGATATGCATTAAAGAGACTTTTTTGGATAATTGTTCCCGCACAAAATGATTGGGACAATTCAATTTGCTGGCGAGAGTATGCGTGCATGCGGATTGTGTTGCAATACTCTTCAATATGCGCAGATGTTCCTGCGTATTGGGCTAGAGTGGCAATATACTGTGGTCCACCTACTCCTTCTAGATTGTCATCTTTTTTTAATTCTTCGCATAAAATATGAAGATCGACAGGTTTTTCTTTTTTATAAAGACTCTTCAAGGCGCCGAAAATCGTTTGATGTTCTCTATAAAAAAAATCGGATGGTTTTAAAAAATCGACCGCGATAGTCAGACTTTTCGGAGTGGTTAAGATGGAGCCAAGAACCATCATTTCCGCTTCTTTTGATTGAGGAGGAATTCTCAACTGTTTTTTTTTATTTTCACTGACGTTGCTCATTATATTTGCTCTAAATGTAAAAGTTCGTCTTGCTATCGCTGCATCTATTTCACTAATTTGTACGTTTGCATTCTGCTTTTTGGATTTTCAGGAATTGTATAAGTGATTATCTCATTTTCAAGCATTTTTTTTAATGTTTTGTTAAGCGCCCCGGAGATTTTTTTATGTCCAAGTCCTTTTGCAATTTCTCCTCTAGAGAGATTTTTGTTTTTGAGAAGTTCAATAATGTTTTCTTGTATGGATGGTTTTTTTGACTCTAGCCTCGACTCTAGCCTCGACTCTAGCCTCGACTCTAGCCTCGATCCTTGCTCTATGATAATTTGTTGAGGCGAAAATGTGGTGACAACATATCCAGACTGCTCCTCCCACTTAGGAGGAGGATTGCCATTAATTTGACACCAATTAATAATGTTGAGTGTTCCTGTTCCCCATTTTTCAATAACGCCAGCTCTATAGAACACTTCAGCGATTAGCGGATTCCAAGGCCTAGATGGATGAGGTCTAGTCAATTTTTCTGGAGAAATGCCGAAATGGAAAGAACCCGGATTTGCAATTTCCAAGTGGTTATCATACATAGCAAGGGTGACCGCGTCCCCTGGATGCGTATAATCTCTATGGCAAATAGCATTGGCAATGGCTTCTCTGATAGCTCGTGGAGGGTACATAGGATAATCTTCTCTATGCGTCTTTCCTGAAATCACCCTTCCTGCAATAGGCATGTGACCCAATAAAAAGTTTTCGGCCCTTTTCAATAAGTCAAATGCATTCCCCCAATATTGACGATTATCAAGAAAATCACCCAAACGATCCTCTCCTTTAAAACGAGCTAATCGAATCGATAATTGCGGATATAATGAATAAAGAGTTTTAGCTTTTCCATATAATGCCACTGCAGCATTAAGCAATTTACCTTCATAGATTAAATTCAATCCCGAAAGAATTGCCTCTGTATCCGTGTGTTGTGGCTTATCCATGCGGCCTATATCAACTGCAGTTTGAAGAGTAAGTTGAATCTCCTCCTCATTCAAATCGCTAATTTTTACCGAGCCTGGACAAGGTTCATTTTCCCATCTATGCGTTGCATGCAGATACGCCAATAATCTTCGCTCATATTCAGCTTTAGGCATGATCTGAGTGGTTGGTCCATGACGTAAATAGGGTCTATGATCAAAAGTATAGATGCCTCTTTCTCCAGGAGCCCGAATGACGATGATGCTATTAGAGCCATTGATGGATATGGTTTTAATTTCAGGGAAGACAGGAGGTTCAATGCGTCTTAATTCAATGGCGAGATCTTCCAATGTCTTGCTAGTAACCGTTTGTCCGACAAGTTCTCCCTTGTCAGTAACGCCAAAAATGACAAAACCTCCAAGGCCATTTAACAAGGCGCAAACAGTTTTGGCGCCCTCAGTGCGCTGACCAGTCGTCCGTTTAAATTCCAAACGCTCCGACTCCCCTTGCAAGACGAGCTTTTCAAGTTGTTCCAAATTCATATATTAAGTGCTCAATTACCGCAGGTTTCTGTTTAACAAATGAATTTCTAATAGTCGTTATATATTTCCATCCAGTCTTTCTTTTGCCAAAAGAAGCTCTATCGCTTCACATATAAGCGCGGATTTTTCTGTACGACGCCCTCGCAAAAGACGAGTCGCATAGATGTCATTGAAAGCTTTATAATGCTCAGGAGTCATATAAAAGGTCATTTTTTCAGGATAAGCAGGCTTGGATGGCTGAGAAACTCCAACTTTAGGAAAATCAATCGAGGCTGGAATAGTGTTCTGTTGAACATTTTGCTGTGTTGTTGGCTGTATTGCTGTGCGAACAACTGTTTCTTGTTCAGCCGTTGAAAAAGCTTCATCTAAAGCGTACTTCTTTCCTTTAATTTTGTTTTTTAACTCATCTACTGTTGGCATATGCTCTCCTCTATTTTATTTTTTGACTCTACTGTCTGCTAGCCGTTTTTTATTTTTTTTGCGTTCTATGTTTTTTGGGGATTGATCAATGCGCTCCAGAACTTCATTAACGAGACTCTGATAGGCCAACGCCCCAGGACAACTGGAATCATGGTCAAAAATGCTTTTTCCAAGCTCTTGAGCTTCATTTAATTTTACATTTTCAGGAATTTTGCTTTTGAAAATTTTATCTGAAAAAATATCTGAAACGCTTTCAAGTATCTTCTTAGACATTTTTGTTCGTGTTTTGAAAAAAGTGAAAAGCACACCAAGAATATTTGCTTTATGGTTTATGATGGATCCGACATGCTTATTAATCTCTTCAACTGTTTCTAAAAAATTATACACGCTTGCTAAACCTAAAAATCCAAGCTGAACAGGCATGACAATATGTTCAGAACATAGAAACGCATTTGAAACGAGCGTGCCGAATGTTGGAGGACTATCGATGATTACGAAATCATAATCAATGGATTCTAACTTTTTTCTAAGAATAAACTCTTTTGCATGTGTCTGCGACAGCTTATGTTCGGCCACAGCTAAAGAAACATCTGAAGGCATAATGTCTAGGCCAGGTATGTATGTCTTCTGTATGACATCTTCAGCCTTACAGTTGGATTCACAGAGGAATTCCGATACTGTTTGTGTCTCATCAGTCCGTATGCCTAAACCCATCGAAGCATGCCCTTGAGGATCAAGATCAATTAATAATACGCGATGGTTCGCATAGGCTAATCCAGCGCTTAAATTAATGGCCGTCGTGGATTTACCCACTCCCCCCTTTTGGTTGGCAATCACAATTTTTTCCATATTCCCACCTCCAAGTGCGCTTATACCGTTCCTACATTTTTTTGTACAGACGAATGCGTGAAAAAAAATAAAAAAAGATGTTCAAAAGTCTTAAAGTACTCACGAAAAAACAAACAAGAAAAAGAGAGAAAAGAAATAAGGGCGTAGGAATTAATGTATGTTTTACTGTGCAGCTGTTTTACTGCACATATGAACTCATAAATAAAATTTCTTTACTTTCTGATGTAAGCATGTATGTTTTCCTGTATGGTTGTTTTACTGTTTTGCTGTGCACTTTTCCAATTTTACATTTTTTTATTGCGGTAAGTGCTTTAAAACTTCTAATGCTCATCCAATGAAAGCGATGGCGGTATAGCGACAGCGCTCCATTCCGGCCTTCTCCACATCGCCATGACTGCATGGTAGAATTGGGAACATCAAAGAGAGTTGCCCATGGCCCTTGCTGATTTTTCGCCTTGGCATAGGGGATGAACTCTTAAACGTTTTTTTGTTGTATTTTCGTGTGAATGAATAGATAATGGTGTCATAGAATCGATGCCTCGTTATATGTAGGAAGCAAGACGATGTGCTATCAACTCTATTTTTACTATCTATTTCTAAAAAACAATATTTTTTTGACCATCGTTGCCGGAAAAAGTGAGTGTTTGATCTAGGAGCTTTATCTAGTGGTAAAAATATTAGCTATTTCTGGAAGCCTGCGAAAAAATTCTTCAAATACAGCTATGCTTCGTGCAGCTATTATTTTAGCGCCCAGGATAAGCAGCAGTGTTGAAATCACCTTATTTCCACCTGAATCTTTAGAGGCCATTCCGCATTTCAATCCTGATCGCGAAACAGCAGGAGATATTCCTGAAGCTGTTATGACTTTCCGTAATGCATTGGCTGAAGCTGACGGCATATTAATTTCTAGCCCAGAGTATGTAGGTGGGGTAGCTGGAGCCCTTAAGAATACATTTGATTGGATGATAGGTAGTTTTGGTTTAGATGTTTATCAAAAACCTTTTGCAATACTCAATATTTCTACACGAGCAACTAAGGCTTATGAGGATTTGAAGGTAATTACTAGAACGATGGGTGGCAATATCATTGAACCTGCATCGTTACATATTCCCTTGCCCAGTAATACCGTTACTGTTGATTCGATTCTCAGAAATCCCAAATTGTCAGATTCCTTAGGTAAGGTTATTGAAGAATTTGGTAATGCAATTTTAGTAAGCGTTTCTCAAAATAAGTAAAAATGGGCCTTGATCACCTTCACAGTGAAAACCTTTCGTTTTGTATAAAACTCAAGAAAATCTTTCAATAGGTTTCCAAAAACGTATCGATTTTCTTTTCAGTCTCAAAAGAATCGTATTTTGTCGAGACAAATGCTGGCGAGACAATGTTGACGCAGACAATGACGCAGACAATTGATCATTATTATAAAAAATGTTATAATTTATTTGTATAAACAATTGCTTGTTAGTTATAGAGGATTTGTTTTGATGAGTAGCTCTAATATTACAGATAAGACGGATCATCTTTATCCAAATTATTATGAACTGCCAGAGCGCCGATCGAAAAATTCGATTGGAGGACATGAAACATGTGTCCTTAAAAGTAAGAATGTGAATTTAGGTGGTTTCCGCAGATTCATGCAGGGATTTGGATTGGCCATTCTAATTGCCATTACGGGTGGTTTTGCCCTATGTTCGAAGCGCGTCACCGATCGATGTAGTGAAGTTCTTGATGGACATCGTATAAAGTATATCAAAGCGCCTCTTGCAAATATCGATAGAAGATTGTTGTCCTCAAGTTCTTCAGTTCTTGGATTGTCTGCTTCCCATCCCATCGAAATAGACTCTCAAAAAGGAATTGAAATGAACAGCCGACTCGAAATGTTGGCTAAGGACGAGATCTTTGCAGGCGCTGTGCTCATTGTTGATCATGGAAAAATCATTGTTAATAAAGGTTATGGGTTAGCCGGAAAAAATGATTCCGTAACAGAAAATATGCCTTTTCCCATTGGATCGTTAACTAAACCGATCACTTCTTTTGTTGCTATTCACCAACTAGTGAAAAAAGGCTATTTTGTGAATCCTCTCACAAAGCAACCTCTCTACGATCCAGGAAAAATTATGGCCCTTGATTTCTTGCCTCTTGATTTTCATCCAACTGATGAGAATATGCGTGAGCGATGGAAACACATGACTCTTTTGGATTTGATAAATCATACTTCAGGATTACCAAATTTTGATGATAAAGGAGAGCAAATCTTTAATCAGCTTAAAAGAGGGGAATATAGCGCCTACGTGGCGCCAGAGATAATCCTTTCTCTTGTAAAAAATGACCCTCTCAACACACAAGGAACGTATCACTACAGTAATTTTGGCTATCATCTTTTGGGGAAAATCATTGAGCAAGTGACGAAAATTCCGCACTATGAAGATTTTATGAATCGTTTCTTACAGCATGATCTTGGACTGGAAAATACGGGCTATGTTGGCACGAATGGCGCCCCTAAACACTTTGCAACGCCCATGAATTGGATCAATCGAGAAAAAGGAGCAGTTGCTAGAGATCCAAAGATGCTTGATCCTCCAGCTGAGGGCTATTCATCCGGGGGATTATATTCAACAACTCAGGATCTTCAGAAACTATTCAGTAAAATGATTGAAACAGAAGAAATAGTCGCTCACGCGGAAGAAGATTCAGCGGTTGTACAAGATCCATACAATTTCCGCACTCAATTTGTTTGTAAAAACGGATTCAATATAACGACAGATCCTAACGGTCATCCCACGCAAGAGGTCTGGAAAACAGGCGCCATTGGAGGATATGGCTCACTGATCGTTTCTTATCCCCATCTCAATTCAACAGTGATCATTCTAGCGAATAACGCCGATTACATTGAACAAATTGGCAGAGACTTATCTCGCACTCTACTTGGTTCCAACGCCCCAGATCTATTCACTTCCTGGAGAGGAATATATTGTTTACAAGACGGAGAATGGGAAACGTCTTTTTCTATTACGGGTCAAGACGGTCAATACGTCTTTCAAGCTCAAGGACTTCCTCCAGTTGAGCTCCATCTTGATAACGATAAGGAAGAAGTCTCGTTTCTGTGGGGAAGGCCTCCTGGAGAAACACATTATATCAAACGTTCCAATGGTGAATTGACTTTGCGCGGTCCACAAATGAAAGGAACACTAAGTAAACTCGTCGAATTCCATTAGTATTTTATTATATAATGTGCCTTCGTTAAATATAAATTACATATTTAAGACTACTCAGACGCCTGTGATTTTGCAAATAGCAATTTCTGTTTTGCTGTGCAGCTGTTTTACTGTACATTTTGTTGTTCAGACGATAGAACAAAATTGATTGGGTTATCGTTTTGTATTCGGGCTGGAGAAAAAATATTTTTCCGGCATAGCGTGTAGCTTACCTCTCACGCATGGCGTTTTTGTCTAGCAATTTTTTACAGGTGCGAAATGGTCAGCGCCATGGCAAGTCCGCCTGGCAGACAATGCCAACAAAAAAAGAAATTTGATTTTCTGAAAAAATTAAAAAAAATAGTAGTATTCTACCAAAATGGGTTATTTAATATAATTAAAGAAAAAGAGGGAAAATGCCTGAGATTAGCAGATTTTTAGGGATTATAATAAGGATGTATTTTGACGCCGTTGAACATAATCCTCCGCATTTTCACGCTTATTACGGTGAGTTTGAAGCTGTATTCGCCATCGACACTTTAGAGGTGATAAATGGGAAACTTCCAGCAAGAATAACAGGTTTGGTTGTCGAATGGGCGGAAATGCACAAGAAAGAGCTGAAGCACAACTGGGATCTGTTAAAGGAAGATAAATTTAAAAAAATTAAACCGTTGGTATAATCATGAGAATCAAAAAAGCAGAATATATTAATGGGCATAAAATAAAATTGCTGTTTAGTGATGGAATAACCAAGATTGTAGATTTTGAGCAATTTTTATCAACCACTAGAAAACTTCTTATCCCGTTATCAGATTTAGATTATTTTAAGTCGTTTTGTTTAGATGAAATAACAATATGCTGGTCTAATGGATTAGACTTTTCTCCAGACATCCTTTACAAGATCGGAAAAGAAGTAAAAGAAAAGAAAAAAATTATTCCGCAAAAACGTAGAGCAAGATTACCAGCAACATCAACAAAACTTAGAGCGAGCGTTATTGCTAAATCTAAACACTAAAAAACGAATGAAGAAATGATAAAAGCAGACTGATCACGCATCAAATCTTTTGGTGAATACAACTCTTTAGCCAAAACAATAATGTCTGTTCATGAAAACAAATCTTCCGACATAACGTGTAGCGCATATTCAGTGCATTACATCCTTCCCTAGCGCTTACTTCCAAGAAAAATGATTCAATTCCATACTGAAAAATATAGGCTCTTCATGCAAACAGTTCTTCCGACATAACGTGTAGTTTTTTTTCTTCTTCACTACATTCTTGCCTAACAATGCTTCTTAAATGCGATTATTCAGTTCTACAATGAAGATATTCACTCTGCCTGAAAAGAAAACTTCCGACATAACGTGCAGTCCATCCTCTCGTAGATCCAATTTTTTCTCATAAATTCCAAAAAAAAGATCATTTCGATTCTACACTGAAAATATCGGTTTTGCATTAAATTGGGATCTTCCGACATAACGTGTAGTTCAAATCTTCCGGATTAGCTTGATGATTAACAACCCTCTCTTTTCGACCACAATCGAATTTCGATACAGAGTATGGGGGGAACCGCAGTAAGAGCTTGCAAACGCAATGCATTGAAAAAGAAGTCTATTTAAAGGCCATGCCTATAACTCCCTTGAATGCCTGCCAAAAAGTAGTGATTGCATTACCCTTACATTTTTTATTTTTCAATCGATGCTGAATGATTCTGCATGAAAATAAATCTTCCGACATAACGTGTAGCTTCTCTCTCGGAAAAGTTATTTCCCCTCAAAAATTCACAAAAAAACTATATAAAAAACATAGCTTACTTCTATAGATAAAATTTTTTCCCATACATAAAAATGCATCTTCCGACATAACGTGTAGAATCTTCCGACATAACGTGTAGAATCTTCCGACATAACGTGTAGAAAAAGCCTGTTTTCACCGACATAACGTGCAGAATTCTCCGACATAACGTGTAGGTTTTGTCCCGAGAAAAGTGACTGATAGCTACTTAATAGCTTTTAATGCTATTAAATAGCTGCTTTATACAAGCTACAATAGCCTGGCCCCTAGGCGGGGCGGCTATTGGCTTGTTTGAACTAAGAACGTCTTTCATTTGACGATGCCATACGAAATTGTTATCGCATTTTTAAACCATTAAGAAAAGCTGATACTCTTGCGACATCTCAGCAAAACATTTCCAGTGATCGCGAAGCATGATAAAGAAAGCAAAAAGCTCCACACAGAAATTGGGATGCCAGCGACTAATAAAATTTTTGAGCAGTGGACTGGACTGCCAAACAATGCATGCTTGAAGGCCTCCATGTCCTTTGGAATGTTAACAATGCAAGGGTCAATAACAAGTCCAAGTTGAACGCACAAGTGATATGCTGCCAGAACACAACAGCATGAAGATAAGAAAGCCATCAGCCATAAAACAAAAATTTTGCGATGAATAAAAATCCCAATAAGAGAAATTACCGCCATCAAAAAAAATAAAATTCGCTGGACATTGCAGAGTCTACAAGAGGCCAGATCGAAAAACATTTCCAGCGTCAATGAGCTTGCGAGAGTAAAAAACGAGAGAGCCGATACAAAGGCGATACTTCGATTTAAAGAAATATGCAGTGAAATACTCATCTCATTCATTCAATCACTTCAATTTTACATTCAACGCCGTTCAGAGAATCAGAAACGATGGACTTTTCTCCAAATCCGTAATATTCACCGCGAAATCTATTCCATCGAAAGTTAAGTTGTTTTAGATGGTTTTTAACTTCTAGCGATGGCGGCTGTTTAAAGGATATAGCGATACGCACGCCGTTAATTTCTTTTTGCATTTTTTTTGAATTTTCTCGCCACTTTGTAAGATGTTCTGAGTTTCTTTCATTAGCGGAAATTTCGATAAATGCGCCAAAGAGAAGATCTGCATCGATATGAGTGATTTTAGCTTTTAAAGCTAACTTTCCAACATCCAGCAATTTTCTTTGAGAAGACAATCTTTCCCGATTCATTAAATTTTTCTTCTTTTCCTCAAGATCGCGTTTTTTTTCCTCTAGAGTTTTCTTTTGAAAAAATTCACCCACCTTTTCCTCCATAGAATGTTCGTTTGAACACCACACTAAAAAAAGCAAGAATTTTTGTCAACCTAACCAGGAAAAAAGAACAAAGAGCAGGAAATCAAGCAAAAGTAGAGTAATAGAGTCACGCAATATGTGTTGTGCCAACACGCAAGCGGAAAGCCACTTGACTTGAAACAAAAAGCGATGTAGATTTTCAAAAAAAAGGAGTGTGATATGGCGATCGGCTTTGCTCGACTTGAATTTGTTAAGCGGTCTTCAGGAAAAAACATGGTAACGAAGTCTGCATACAATGGAAAAATTAGGCTTGAATTTGATGGAAATTGTGTAGCTAATTCTTCTATTTATGATTGGACGGGACCTGGAAGAGGCGAGCGACCAATTAGTCATGCAATTTTACTTCCTGAACATGTGGATAAACGTTTTTACGATCCACAAGAACTTTGGAATTATGCTGAAAAAGTTGAAAAGAGAAAAGATTCTCAAGTCGGGCTAGAAATGTTATTAGCTCTTCCTGACGATAAATTAATTTCCGATGAGCAGCGAACTGAGATGGCTCATGCATTTGCAAAGAAGTATTTTGTTGCGAAAGGATATGGAGTGCAGGTTGATGTTCACCGGCCAAGTCAACGTAAAAGTTATGTCGAAGTGGATGGAGATAAGGAAAAAAATGAGAAAAATTTCCATGCGCATATTTTGATTACCACTCGACATTTTAATGAAGATGGAACGGGATTTAACGATAAAAAAGTAAACGATCTTAATCCTGAAATTCGAGGTAATAAGCGTTATGCTTTTGGCGGGATAGAGTGGACAAAATTATGGACTCAATTTCAAAACGAATATTTTGAGGGAAAAGGTTTGGATTTGCGCGTTGATCAACCTGGCGCCATATCTCAAATACACTTAGGTCCTGTTCGAATGCGCGGTAAGCGTTCCGGAGAAATTTTGGATTTACAGAATAGTCGGGAAGAACTAGGTCAATTGTTGTCTCAAGATCCAGAACATATGCTGCAGAGGCTTACTGAAAATAAAAGCGTTTTTACTGAATCTGACGTTGAAATTTTTCTTCAAAAAAACATTCCTGAAAATGAAATTGAGCAGGTCCGCGAATTGTTTTGGAAAAACCCTCAGATTGTACAACTTTTTGATAAGGAACTTTATCAAGCCATTCCGAAATTCAGCGCTGCTGAAGTTATTGAAGAAGAGCGAAAAATTTTACGTTTGGCGGATCGGATTCATCAAAAGCTTGGCCATTCAACCAAAAACGAGCCCGTTCCCTCTCATTTAAACAATGAACAATCTGTAGCTTTTGATAAAAGCATTAAAGAGAATTCCCTTATTTGCATTGAAGGATTAGCGGGTTCTGGTAAAAGTTATCTACTTGTGGCGTTAAAAGACCGCTATGAAGCCAATGGCTATAGAGTAAGGGCTTTTGGACCCGATAATGCGACTGTTAAAGTATTGCAAGAGAAGGGATTCAAAGATGTAAAAAACATCCATCAATTTCTCTTTAAAGATCATTTTTCAAAAAAGAAATCCATTAGTGATAAAGAAGTTTGGATTATTGATGAAGCGAGTAAAATAGGAAATCGTCCTCTACTTGAGTTATTAAAGTCGGCCGAGCGAAATGATGTTAAAGTTATTTTTTCCGGTAATTCAGCTCAATTGTCTTCTGTTGAACGCGGCGGCATGTTTAAGGCTCTATGTGATCGTTATGGTTATGCGTTTCTTGGCGAAATCCAAAGACAGAATAGCCAAGTGGATCGTGATATATCAAAGCGGCTAGCGCATGGCGATGTGGCGTCTGCTGTTAGCATGATTGCAAATACAGGCGGCTTTATTTGGAGCAAGAATAAGGATGAAGCCATTTTGCGCACTGTTGAAAAATGGGCTGAAGATTGTATTAATTTTCCCTATTCATCGAATCTTATTATCGCTCATACCAACAAGGAAGTAAGACAAATTAATGATCTTGTGCATACCATTAGAATGGCGCGAGGCGAAGTGGCGGAGAAAGAATTTGATTGCTATACGATTTTTGGCAATATCCGAGTAAGTGAAGGTGATTTGATTGAATTTCGTGATAATTCTAAAAAATTAAAAGTGAACAATGGAGAACGAGGCATTTTGATTAGCGCCTCTGAAAATCAGTTTGTGGTGGCCCTTGAGGAAAAAACCATTTCTTTTAATCCAAAAAAATTTACCGCTTTTCAATTGGCTTATGCGGCAACATATTTTCGTTCACAAGGAGGAACATATGACAATCTTTACATTACGTACAATCGGAACATGAACCAGAAATTATTGTACGTGGCTATGACAAGGCATCGTCGTAAAGCCCATTGTTTTGTCTCTAAAACAGACGCGTCATGTCTTATGGATTTAAAGCGTCAAGTATCACGTAAGAGCGAAGTTGAAAACACATTAGCTTATACGACGGCTACGGAAATTGAAAAACAACAAAAAAGTCAGCAAAGAGAAAAATCCTTACAAGAACTTTGTGAATCCGATAGTCTTATGTCGCGTACAAAGGGTTATAGTTTCAAAACTTGGGACTATCTTAAGGGTGGAGTGGGATCGTTTTTGGAGCAATTACAGGACTCAAAAACGGATAAGAATTTTTATGCTTTTCACGGTCAAGGCAAAGAAGGCGCAGGTCGCGTAGTTGAGATTAAAGAGGAAAAATTGGTTCTTTCCATTCTACGTGATAAAACGGGAACAGTAGACACACCTAAAAAAAACTATTCCCCGCGAACCAACGCCTTTCAAAAAAAGACGGATGAAAAAAAAGCGTTATATAAAAATTACTTCGACAAATCAGAAAATACATCAACTCTTCATGCTATAGTGCAATCTGAAGCAATAGCCTCTGCAGTCTCAAAAGAATCAACTTTAGGTTTTTCAGCATGGCAAAAGTCTTGTGCTGATCGAAATAAGGCTGCTTTTGAGTTGCTTAGAGGAGATACCCAACATAAGGCAGTATTAGGAGAAAAAGCGCTTCAGATTCTTCAAGATCGAGCTGGACGATATGAGCAATCAATTCAATCGAAAGATTCAATAGAAGCGCAACTTAAAGAAAATATTGATGGAGTTCTTTATAGATTATTTCCTGATGGTCCCCAGAGAAGGGATTCGCGTGGCTTTCGATTTGGTTCTAAAGGTTCTTTATTAGTGACTTGTATTGGTGAAAAAAAGGGCTGTTATTATAATTTCGAGACGCAAGAAGGCGGAAACATTTTGCAGCTTATAGAAAAAAAGCTAGGCCTTAACAGATCAGAAGCTATTTCCTGGGGGCATGACTTTTTAAAAAATTTTGGAGAAAAATCTGTTCCATCTCATTTTTCTACTAAGAGTTTCGTTAAATCAAGAGAAGAAAATTGGATTTGTTTGATGCCGCCATCGAATGCGCCTATTCCGCAATTGAACATTTTATCGCGTTATCTTGAAAGCAATTACAAATTAACCGCATCTTATTTATATCATGACGCAGATGGCTCGCCGGTTTTTTATACATTGCGATTGGAACACAAGGAAGATGGGAAAAAAATAGTCCTTCCTCTTAGTTATGGTAAAACTCAACAGCAAGATGAGCCTTCTTGGAAGCTTAAAAGTCACTCGGCAAAAAGCAAACTGCTCTATAACACTCATCTGGTCTGCCAACAGTCTAATAAGCCGGTATTGATTGTTGAAGGAGAAAAGACGGCGGATGCCGCACAGAAGCTTCTTGGAAAAGATTATGTGGTGGTGTCTTGGATAGGCGGAGCTGCGGCGGCAAAAGAGGCCAATTGGAAGTTGTTATTTGGGCGTGATGTAGTGATTTGGCCAGATAACGATTCTGCTGGATTTAAAGCCTCTGCTGATATCAGTAGAGCCTTGCGCCAAGTTGGCGTAAATTCGTTAAAGGTTATTGGCAGTGAAATGCTCAAAGATTTGCCATTGAAATGGGATCTTGCAGATGCGCTGCCTGTAGAAAAAACGCCACATTTTATATCAGACTGCCTTTTGCGTGCGGAAAGCAAAGCAATAAGTATGGATCGCTTGATGAGTGTTGCTTCTCAGCATGGTCTTACATTTCAGCAGCTTAACGAAGTTGTTTGTGATATTGACGATCGCATGCGTATTGAATTAGAGAAAAAACACGGTTTGAAAACATGGGAAATAGAAACTTCAATTTTGTCAGAGACAAATAAAGTCATTAAAGAAAAATCCTTGCAAATGGTTTCTAATTCTAAGAGTACTAACGAGCAAACCATTCAAAAAGAACGCAATAACAGATCTATTGATTTGACGCATGAAAGATAGTGCGGTGTAGTTATTGCGAATATTTAGTGTATTAAGAAGATGACCCTCGCCATGTGGAAGCACTGCAGCTCCTCGACTTCCATAGATCTTCATGGACGGTTTCTAGGAAGCGAGATCCGGCCCTGTTTTAAAAAACGAGACATTTTTGGCGACGATCGATTGAGGGGTGATTTTTATCATGGCATCTAATGGATCGACAACATTTGTGATAAACCAAGGATTCCAGTTTTGTCTATCTTCACCCAAGTATTTAGACACAAATCGCATGAGGCGCTCTTTATCCAATTCCGCAAAGGCTGCAGCTCCACGGATGCCAACATGTTTGAGAATCCCCTTGTCTAAGTCGTATTCTACGACGCCTGCAGCGCATTGCGGTTCGGCGCGCAGTCTTTTGACAAAGCTGTCCCCCAACGTTCCAAAAATCCAGAGGCAGGATTCTTCCCATAGAAACCAAACCGGAGAATCCCTCGGCGCTCCCTTTTCAACGGTCGATAAATGAGCCATCAAAGGCTTGCAAAGCACATCGTCGATTTCAAAATCCTGTTGAGTAAACATCACGCCTCCGATTTTGCTGTAAGCGATTCAAGATGCCGACGACTGAATTGATAAAGCTTTGAGTTTCTGGATTCCCAAGTTCCTCTTTTAACAGTGAAGCCGACTGCGGCAACAGCACGGCTTAAGCGCAGAAGAGGCATTATGGGCTTGTAGTTGGGAACTTTTCGGATGGAGGCATACCCTTCCAAAAAGGAATTTTTGTAGCAGGAACATCCCGGCCATTCTCCGAATTCCAAAGGACAGAAGTCGTCCTCGGCGAATCCTCCCCTTCCGGAAGACCAGTCGATGATTCCCTGCACTTTTCCATAAGCGGCAATGAGATTGCCCGGACGGAAATCGCGGTGTATGACGCAAGGGCCGTCGGCAGCTAGGAGAAGGTAAATGTCTTTTTCGAAATGGCGCCAGCATGTTGCAAGCAACCTTTCCGGCAGATGGCCTTTGCACTCTTCAAACCCTTCTTCGAACTTCATTGTAAAAGGAATCCGCGGATCGGCTCTCAAATGAGCTGGATCTGTCAGATCGCCGTAGCCTTCAGCATGCTCGAGATGGATGCGAGCGAGAAGCGATCCTATTTCCCATGCCATGACGCTGCTGACAGCTTCTGATTTAAGCAGAACGCCGTCAAGACATTGCATTAAAACAGCTCCGTCTATTCCGTCTTCAGGCTTTATAAGCCGGATGATGCGCGGAACAGGAATCTTGCCGGCAAAGCGGCTTAAGAAATAAGTCTCTCTTAAGAAGTCTCCTTTTCGAGAGCAGATTTTTAAAATCAAATCAGGGCTTCCGGATTGCGTGATCTTAAATACAGCAGCCACCATCGCATCTTCATGGTCGATGTATGTAAAAACAGCATTCGGAAGATTGAGCTTCCGGCGGTACAAATCGGTAAGATTATCCATTTTCTTCAAGCCATTTCAAGAGCTCTGCATTAAAAAGCTCGGGTTCTTCGTATTGAGGTGAATGTCCGCTGCGCTCGAAGATTTTAACGGTGAGATTTTGGAATTTGGGCCTCAAGGAATCCCAACACGAAACCGGGGCGATGATGTAATCAAACCGGCCTAATGCTAGGAATACAGGACGGTCGAAAGCTTTCAATCCTTTGGAGATGTCGATGTCCCTCAGGGCTTTACCATAGAAAAAATCCAGTATGGGCATGTTCGGAAACACTCCTTGCCAGAGGGCGGATGAATCGAAACGGAAATCGAACCAGCTCTGAGGAGCCCTCCTCACATTCCATTTTACAAATGCTTGATCAGTGGGCAATTTGGATAGTTCCTCATCAGGGAATTCGCGCATTCTTTCCGCAAGAGCGGTTTTCCTTTCTGGCCACACGGATTCATCCCAGTTGCGCTCCGCTATTTTGGCATGCTCAGGGCTGAGGCTGGGAGAGATGCCGATCATTGCAACATGCGAAACATGCTTGGGATATTTTTTTGCATACTCGATAGCGAGCAGAGCGTGTGCGGAATGACCGATGACGATGCACCTGTCCAAAGAAAGCTGTTTTCTCATGTGTTCTATGTCATTCACAAGCCTCTCGAAAGAGGGTGTTTCGTTTATGCCTGAAGCAGGAGGCTGGGCGAATCCTCTGTAATCAACGAAGTGAAGACGCAAAGACTTTCGAAGTTTTTGAGAAAAGCTGCGAGGATAATAAATAGAGCTTCCGAGAACCAAGACATCCGGCCCCTCCCCTTCAATGCGATATCTTAACTTGAACCCGTCTATGTCTATGCTGCCTGTATTTTCCATGGATTATTCCTAAATCAATTTTCTCATTTTACGGTGGGGGATGCCGTCTTCATCGAACGGAATCAAATCCGCCGATGCGATCCAACCAATCCAAGCTGTCGTCTTTCCTGGCAATGTATCCATCAATGCTTAGCGCAATATAAACTGAGATTTTAGGCCTTTCTTTTTTTTGAAAAATTTCTAATGGATCATAGCATTGACCGAGAGGAATTTCCAGAGAAAAGATTAACAATACTCTTCACTTTCTGTATAACAAAGGATTATTTTTTTGAAAGTACCATCCATTAGTTTTTGATTGGTTTTTAAACTTAAACAATAATCGATAAAAAATTGCCTTAATATATCCTAATCGCTAGAATACATTCTATCTATTGCGTGTTATATATTTTCCTTGAAAAAACAAGAATCACCAACTGTTAACTATAAGGACAATGATGAGCTGGCATGTGAATTTAAACAGACAAGGATCCTTTGGGATGGCCTGTATGTTTGTAGGAGCCACTATTGGCTATGTTATAAGCAACAGTAAAATTGTTAATACTGCATTAACGAGTTTACAAAAATTGATAGAAAGCACAACACAAAAAACATTAAGTATTGCGAAAGAAGAGAAAGAAAATAATAGTTTATTAAAATCAACTCAGAAGAAACCATTTAACTTTAGAGTGATGACCGTAAATGTTTGCACACCTCCTGAAGTACGAGGTGATGACAAACTATATGCTAAATTTTCTTGGCCAAGCAGGCAAGAACGGATTTTTAAACAAATTGTCGATGAATCTCCAGATTTAATAGGGTTTCAGGAAATTAGAAATGAAAAAGACAATTTTGCTGTTGCAGATTTATGGACCGGATTAGCAAAGCATGGATATGAACTCATTTCTTTTAGAAACAATCCTTCCGATTTATCGCCCATTAATGTCATCGCATATAAAACAAGCAAATTTGCTGTAGATAATACCCATAGATGGTGGGCATCCAAAACACCAGATCAATTTTCCGATTCCTGGGGCAATGGATGGGGACGCATTACGTTAATGGCTACGCTTTATCCTGTTACTACTATAGATATTCGAGGACAAAAAATTCCTTCCCCCGATTATGCTCGAGAACCGATACATTTTGTTAATTTACATAATGGTTTAAAGCATGAAGAAAAAATTAATTCAAATCGAGTCTTGATAGAACAGATTCAGAGAATCATAGATCAAAAAAAAGTGGGCGGTGTTGTTGTTATTGTTGGTGACTTCAATAGCTTTTCAGACGACGGTACAGATATACAAGAACTCGCTGTCATTACTGAAGTAGGTTACCGAGAAGCCTTAGAATTAAGAACTTTTAATGGAATCCCACTTTCCGGAACATTTATCGGCTATTCTTATGATAAATTTCGACCGAAACAAGGAAAGCTTGCAGGTCGACTCGATCACGTGTTTATAAAATCTTTTTCTGAAAACATATCGTACTCAACATCCTCATATCTTAATTTAAAAAAATATAATAATAAACCAGAAAGCTTAGCTAAAACCGAAGCCGAATTATTAACAGATGAAAATGGACTAGACACTAGGGATGATTTTTGCTCAGATCATGCTGCTGGAATTGTCGATATTCAACTAATTCCAAAGAATAAATGAGTGATATGATCGTCTAGTTGAAAATGGAAAAATGGTTGTTTACAATAATTTCAACTATTACATATATAATATAACAAAGATAATAAATAATATAGGTGCACAATGGTTATGTTTTTTAATAGTCGAATAATAAATAATTGTTATATGGGTTGCAAAACTTTTTTCAATATCCCGAATAAAGTCCAAACACACCCTTCTATAAATAAAGTAGTTGGCGGAATCTTGTCTCTATCCGTTACGGCAGGAATTTATTGGAAATCGACAAGTGATAGGAATAGCAAATTATCTTCTCCAATTAATCCAGTGATGCCTTTACATTATGAAAAAGTAAAAATGCTCCGCAATAAATGGGAGCATGAGATGAGGAAAAAGGAAGAGAGCCTGACTCTTTTTTCAAGAGCTAAAGACATTTGGAATCGTCGAGATGTATACCAACGTTTATCGAACGAAGAAGCAGTGGCGATTCTTTTTAGTAGGGCTGAAGAAATAAAAGAAATATATAAAGATACCCATTATGTATTTATCCATGCTCAAACAACAGCTATTACACCAATTACTTATTTAATAAATATACTTGCAAGAAAAAATGGTGTCGCAAAATCGCATTTTTTTAAATTCATCAGGACACCTAAAGAACACTCATCTGAACGGTCTGAACAAATCAGCTGGGCTGTATATGGCTCAACGAAAGGCAAAGACCATATTGATTCTATTCAAGAATGCGTTCTCTCTGCTGATATTTGTTTTTCTAATAAACAAGAAGGGGAATCAGCTTATTATTTTTTAAAAAATAATCATTCTGTTCTTACAAAGTACAAAAAAAACAAATCAATTTTAAATTTAACACGTTCGATTTTAAAAGATAATAATAAGATATCAGATACAAATAAAGCAGAGGCAATAGGAAAAAAAATACAAGATTTGAGCACATCTCTACAAAAGAGCTCGCCTTGCGGCAATCTCTGGGTATTTTGCATTCCTAAACCTTTGTTAAATGACCCTCAGGCTTGGCGTAATATTGCTTATCGTTCTCATCCGATGGGGACTGAATGTTACTGCCATGATTATAAAGGACGTAATCATGGTTTAAAAATCGTACAAAATTTAAAAATTGCACAAGATTTGCAAGATAATATTGTAAATGAATCTACAAGATGCAGCATATCTAGTGTACCGCAATACCGTTTAATTATTCCTGGCATGACACCTGAAAAAGGAGTGCTCTCCTTTATGCTCACTCCATTTAGTAAGCAGCAAAGAAGAAGAATCAAAAGGGATGTTGAACAATTATTAAAATAAAAAAATAATACCAACTTTAAAAAGTTATAAGGGTATTGACATTCTCGCAAGTCTCAAACTTGGATAATCAAAATGATAACATGCTCCCTGCTGAAAATAAAATGGAAGGCTATTTTCCGTAGCTACCCAAGTCATATCTTTACAGCCATGCAATTTTAAATCCCTCATAGTTGTTTGAAATAATCTTGTCCCAATACCTTGACGTCTGTACTTATCATTTACTTCGATATCTATCAATTCACATGCGCAAAAACTATATTTTGCAAAACCTATTTTTTGTTTCTCATTATTTAAAGCTGCAATTTCTTTAATTCCTAATTTTGTAGTTTTCTCTTCAATGGAGACGCTTGTTTTTTTAGAAAAATTCAAAT
>Ga0207104_1040_pt1 | contig 31702 bp, 22 predicted proteins | sample Alteio_BWMinHeat_79_FD_153538 | JGI IMG/M metagenome (GOLD analysis project Ga0207104, IMG submission 153538) | Enriched cells from forest soil in Barre Woods Harvard Forest LTER site, Petersham, Massachusetts, United States -... | ecosystem: Environmental > Terrestrial > Soil > Temperate forest >...
CGGAGCTCTTGAGAAATGGATCGAAAGTGAATCGTTCTTGGTCGATATTTATGATAAATTTATCGACGATTTCAAATCACAAGTTAAGCCGGATTTGTCAATGTTTGTAGTAGCACTAAATCGAATTAAAGCTTTAGTTTCCTAGTTGTAAAAACATTGTCTTAAGTTTTTAAGTTAAGTTGTTAATGTCATTTCAACTTTAAAAATAAAATGACATTAGAACCTGTTCAGAATCTTTCTCAGATGGCTAACTGAGAAAGATTTTGAACAGGTTCTTAGCGGTCGTGGTGGAATTGGTAGACACGCAGCGTTGAGGTCGCTGTTCTGATTAAAAGGAATGGAAGTTCAAGTCTTCTCGACCGCACCATCCTTCGCTAAAGTTACGGATGGCGAGCCACAATATTATTAATTATCAAGTTTATTAAAGATGAAAATTCTTGTTTTAAAAGAAAAGAATATTAACGAAAAAAGAGTCTCTTTGACACCGGATTTGGCTGATAAATATAAGAAATTGGGGTATGAAATATCAATTGAAGTTGGAGCAGGGGAAGGGAGTAAAATTAGTGATAAAGAATATGAAGCTGTTGGGGTTAAAATTGTTAAAAATATCAAAGATGAAATTGCCAATAATGATATAATTCTAACTGTTCAATCTCCTGAAGGTGAAGATTTAAAAACTTTAGAAAAAGTCAAATCAGGTGCGATTTTGTTGGGATCGTTGAATCCTTACGCAGAAAAAGAAAATATTAAACTTTATGGAAAATATAATATTTCTGCTGTTGCTGCGGAATTATTTCCGCGAATTACTCGGGCGCAATCGATGGATATTTTATCTTCGCAAAGCAATCTGGCTGGCTATCGCGCTGTAATTGATGGAGTTTATGAATTATCAACCGCAACGCCAATGATGATGACAGCTGCGGGAACGGTTTCTCCGGCGAAAATCATGATTCTTGGTGCCGGTGTTGCTGGTTTGCAAGCAATCGCTACTGCAAAAAGATTAGGTGCAGTTGTTACGGCTTTTGATGTGCGCGCTGCGGCGAAAGAGCAAGTTGAATCTTTGGGTGCGAAATTTATTGAAGTCAAAGCTGAAGGTGAAAGCGGCGAAGGCAAAGGTGGATATGCCAAAGAAATGAGCGAAGAATATAAAAAATTGCAAGAAAAAGTCATTTTTGATAATATCATCAAACAAGATATTGTCATAACAACCGCGCTAATTCCCGGTAAACCAGCGCCAAAATTAATCACCAAAGAAATGGTTGAAGGAATGAAAGAAGGCGCCGTCATTATTGATATGGCAGCTGTTGCTGGCGGAAATTGTGAATTGACGAAAAAGGATGAAATTGTCGTAAAAAACGGCGTGAAAATTATCGGCCACAGCAATATTCCAAGCCGAATTGCCAAAGACGCGTCCAAACTTTACGCCAAAAATTTATATAATTTTATTGAGTTGATAACCAATAAAGAAAATAAAACGATCAATTTGAATGTTGAAGATGAGATTATCAAAGCTGCTTTGTTAACTCATCAAGGCACAGTTTTATTCAACTAATTAATTTACCAAAACCTTTGCCAAAGCCATTTAGTAAAGGTTTTTAAATATTGCTAATTCGTGAAATATTTATGAAAAATACACAAAATTACAATATTCAGGCCAATTTAATTTCCGTAATTTCCTCCTTGATTTTCTTGGGTCTAGCATCAATTTTTATTTTATAATTTATTAAGAAATATGGTTAAAAAAATAACAGTTAATTGTGATTTTAGTGGAGCGGCGCATCCGGTTAATTTTTATATTGGCGATGCCGCTGTGGCAAAGAATCCAATCGGTTTTCAAAGCCAATGGTTAAGCACGGAAAGAGGCGGCGCCGTTCCGGAAAAATTAATGGAATCTTTGGATAAAATTAAAAAAATTTCTGACGAACATAATATTCCGTTTGAAGATTTATACGATCATGTGGTGCGTGAAATGGAAAATGGTAAATCTTTGACGGATATTGAAGTGGCGCACAGAAAGAAAGTGGAGAAAGTTACGGAATTTGAGAAAAATAAAATTCAAGCTATCGCCGAAGGAGATGATGACGATAAAAATGAAGAAATAAAAATTAATGCCGACGAAAATGAATAAAAATAAACATATTGCCGTTTTACTTGGTGGCTGGAATAGCGAAAATGAAGTTTCTAGAACTAGCGGAACGGCTGTTTTAAAGGCTTTGGAAGAATTGGGTTATAAAAAAGTTACGCGCGTGGAATATGATCGCAATGTGGCGCAAACTTTGCAAAAATTAAAGCCGGATGTGGTTTTCAACGCCCTTCACGGCAAATTTGGCGAAGATGGCAAAATTCAAGGTTTACTCGATATTTTAAATATTCCTTACACTCACAGCGGCGTTTTGCAAAGCTCGATTTGTATGAATAAATTCGTATTCCGCAAAATCTGCAAAGCCTATGATGTATTGGTTCCGGAGTTTGCGATTTTGAAAAAAGGCGAAGATAAAAATAATGAAAAAATCATCAAAAAAATCAAAAAACCATTCGTGATTAAACCGATTGATGAAGGCTCCAGTGTTGGCGTGGAAGTGATTTTAAAAGATATGGAATTTGATATTACGCAATATGAATGGAAATATGGCGATGAAATTATGATCGAAAAATATATCAAAGGTAAGGAATTGCAAGTCGCGGTTATTGATCAAAAGGCCGTCGGCTCAGTTGAGGTGCGTCCGAAATTTAATTTATTCTACGATTACGCCTCTAAATATACGCCGGGAATGACGGATTATATTATTCCGCCGGAAATTCCTGCGAAAAAAAATAAAGAGCTTTTAGCTTTGGGTTTGAAATGCCATCAAATGGTTGGCTGCCAAGATATTAGCCGTGTCGATTTTTTATTGAATGAAGTTGATGACCGAATTTATCTTCTAGAAATCAACACTCATCCCGGTTTTACGCCATTATCTCTAGTTCCAAAAATCGCTAAAAAAGCCGGAATTTCTTTCAATGAGATCGTAGAGTATTTAATTAATAATGCTGCTTGCAATAAATGATTCAATGGATCATTTATTGCTTATTTTTTACGGACGAACGATCGTCCGGAGACGCAGTCGCGTCTCTTACTCGATATAGAATAGTTTTTAAAATATTATAAAATGAGATTTCTGTCAAAATTTCTATTAAAATTCTCTTTTATTAGATTTCTCAGATCATTTCTAAGAAGTAAAATCAGTCCTTGGCTTAAATATTTTTATTATATTGTATTATTGGCGACGATCGCTTCAATTCCTTATTTGGTCTCGCAAAATCAGGCTCGAATCAATTCTTTGAAAAATAAAATCTCGAGCAAATATATTGAATTTATTGGCGGCAAAGATGATTTTTATAATAAAGTCACGATCACTGGCAATAAATATACCAATTATGATGCAGTGGCGCAAATTGTCAGGGAAGAAGTTGGAAAATCTATTAAAAGAAATAATTATTTGGAATCTTTGATGGAAAATATTCGCGATGAAATCAAAAAATTGCCTTGGGTAAAAAATGTCGTGGTTTCGCGTAATTTGCCGAGCGATTTAATGGTGCGCATCGAGGAATATCAACCATTCGCCATTTGGCAAAATGAAAAAGCGCAATATGTTATTGATAAAGATGGTCATCAAATTATTGCTATAAAAGATGTTGGGGAATTTCCCGATTTATTGATTCTGTCTGGCGATAAAGCCAATTTAAATGTGCGTTCTTTATTCGATATTTTGGCTCTCGATCCCAAAATCAGTCAAAATGTTTATTCCGCAACTTGGATTGGTTTGAGGCGCTGGAATATTGGTTTCAAGAATAATTTACTAGTAGAATTGCCAGATGAGGATGCTGGCAAAGCTTGGAAAAAATTGATCAAAATTTACAATATGTCAGGTTCTTTGATTGATTTAAAGGTGATCGATCTTAGAATTCAGGATAAAGTTTATTTGGAATATGAAGATGAATCGGTAAAATATTTGAACCCGAAATAAGAATAGAGCTTTTATTTTTAGGAAATTTTGGTAATTATTCTCTAACGATAAATTAGAGGATAATTACGATCCCCGCAAGGCGGGGCGGGGCTAATGACCCGTAAAATTAGCAATTACGAAGTAATTGCGAAATAAAAAAAATTAAATTACTCAAACACCATTGTTGTAAAGAGATGTTTATATAATTTTTTTAAGAATGTTTAATTAATAAATTTAAAATTATCGTTATTTTATGAAAATAGGAATTGTTGGTGTTACAGGCAGAATGGGGCGCGCGGTGGCAAAATTGGTTATTGAAAATGAAATCACCGATATTTCCTGTGGCGTTACCAGAGCTGAAGATGCTTTGGTCGGCAAAGATATTGGCGAAGTTTTGGGTTTGGATAAAGAAGGTGTTAATATTTCTGCTGATTTTGACGAATTATTTCAAAATTCTGATGTCGTTATTGATTTTTCCACACCAGAAATAACCTTGAAATGCGCGGGTTTAGCGGCGAAATATAATAAAATTCTGGTTTCCGGAACTACGGGATTGAAAGAAGATGAAAAACAAAAATTAGAAAAATTCGCGCAAAATGCGGTGATTATTTGGTCGTCAAATATGTCAATCGGCGTTAATTTATTGTTTAATTTAGTGGAAGAAGTTGCCGGAATTTTGCACGATAATTATGATGTCGAAATTTTGGAAATGCATCATAATCAAAAAGTTGATGCACCTTCGGGAACAGCTTTATCGCTTGGTGAAGCCGTGGCAAAGGGCAGAGGGCTTGATTTCGGCGAAGTTAGCCGTAAAACTCGTGATGGAATTATCGGTAAAAGAGATAAAAATGAAATCGGATTTGCTTCACTTCGAGGCGGCGATGTCATTGGCGATCACACCGTAATTTTTGCCGGAATTGGCGAGAGAATTGAAATTTCGCACAAAGCTTCCAATCGTGATATTTACGCTAGAGGCGCAGTGAGAGCGGCGATTTGGTCGCAAGGCAAAGCCAATGGTCTATATTCAATGAGAAATGTAATTTCATCTAAAACAGCTTCTTCAATATCAAATTAATTAGCACAATCTATGAAAGAATTTATTTTACACAAACAAGGCGATGCCAAAAGTCTCAAATTAGAAAAAATGTCCGGTGAATTCATTTTGAAAAAGAATGATGTTCTGATCAAACAAACGGCGATTGGTGTGAATTATTTCGATATTCATTTTAGAAATGGTGATTACACAGTGAATCAAATGCCTGCAGTTCTTGGTTTGGAAGCTTGCGGCGTGGTTGAAGCTGTTGGCCCAGGAGTTATCGATTTTAAAGTTGGAAGAAGAGTGGCTTACGCAACTGGTCCAATCGGCGCTTATACTCCGAAAAGAGTTATGAAACAGCATTTATTGGTCAATGTTCCGGCGGAAATTTCCGATGTTGTAGCTGCCGGTTCTTTGTTGAAAGGCTTAATGGCTCATACTTTGCTTTATCGCGTTTTCTTAGCTGTTCGTGCTAAAAAAATTTTAGTTCATGCTGCGGCTGGCGGAGTTGGCCAATTTGTTTGCGCTTGGGCGAAAGATTTAGGTTTGGAAGTTATCGGAACCGTTGGTGATGATAAAAAAATAGCAGCCGCCAAAAAAGCCGGTTGTGATCATGTAATTAATTATCAAACCAATGATTTTCTAAAAGAAGTTGAAAATATTACCCAAGGCCAAGGTGTTGGCTTGGTTTATGATGGTGTGGGTAAAGATACTTTAATCAAATCGATTGGTTGCCTATGGCCAATGGGGCTTTGCGTTAGTTATGGCGAGGCTTCCGGCAAAATTCCTCCGCTTGATATCAATCATTTATTATTAAATTCGCTTTATTTAACCAAACCAACTTTGGCGCTTTATAAAGCTAATCGCGTTGAGCTGGCTTTGGGCGCGGCTGAGGTTTTCGGTAAAATTAAAAAAGGTGCTATAAAACCGCAAATCACAACTCATCGATTTGAAGATTTGCCGCAAGTCCATGAGCAAATGGAAAAAAGGCTAACCACCGGTTCACAAGTTTTAGTGTTTGATAGTAAAAAAAAGTAATTAACCCAATTCACCACATTCACCATTAACAAATCTAAAAATCAAATGCTGAATATATCAGGATTTTTTAGTGATTTAAAAAAGGATAATAAATTACGCAACCACATTATTAGTAATTTTAATATCTATCTTATCGCTTTTATCGGAACAATTTGCCATCCGCTTTATTGGTTTTGGTGGACATATATCGATCCGAAACCATGGGAAATGCCTTATTTAAGAATCATCGGTTTTCTCAGCTGTTTCTTATTATTATTATTTCCCGTCTGGCCAAAAAAATTCAAAAAATATAAACAACAATATTGGCTTTTCGTCCTCACCTATAATTTACCTTTTTTCTGCAGTTTCTATCTCATCGCCAGCGGTGCCAATATTATTTGGATCTCGGCTTTATTTCCGATATTATTTTTGAGTATAATGTTCATCGTTCGCATTTGGGTTTGGATTGTGCATATGATAATCGGAGTTGGTGCTGCAGTAGCTCTAGCTATGCTTTTGAACATAGATTTATCGCCATTTAATTACCCGTTAATGATGGCGATTTTGCCGATATTTATTTTCGGTGTTTTCACGGCTTTTATTTTCAGCTATAGCAATGCCAACGGCATCGCCAATGAAATTGAAAGGCGTGAAAAAATTGATCTGGCTAAAGAAAGGCAAAAAGTTCTGCAAGGTTTAGGCGGTTCTATTGCTCATGAAATGCGTAATCCGCTTGGCTCAATTCATCATGCGGCTTATATAATTTTGGAGAAAATAAAGCAAATTCCGAAAGGCAAAAAAGAAGTTGTGATTAGCCGTCAGGATTTGAATGAAATTAGCGATATGCTCAACATCATCGATTATTCCTCGACGCGTGGCAATATGTTAATCGATGTTATTTTATCCAATATTTATGACAAAGAAACCGATAAAGCCAGATTCAAAATTTATAAAATATCGCAAATTGTGGAAACTGTGATGAAGGAATTTGCTTTTAGTTCGTCAGAGGAGAAAGCCAGAATTGCGGTTAATATCAAAAATGATTTTTATTTCAAAGGCGATGAAAATATGATGGTTTTTGTTTTGTTTAATCTTCTCAAAAACGCGCTTTATTATTTGCAGCTGCGCCCCGAAAGCTCTATTACTATCAGCACTAATAATAGTAAATTAGGAGATAACAAGTTGAATTATCTCTATTTTAAAGATACTGGAGTTGGAATTGCAGCTCATAAATTGGAGATCATTTTTGAACCATTTATGACTTCGGAAAAAGTCGGCGGAACTGGCTTAGGTTTGCCATTTTGCCGCAGAGTTATGAATTCGTTTGATGGCAATATTATTTGTAATTCGCAATTGGGGAAATTTACCGAATTTGTCATGTCTTTTCCGAAAATCAGCGCGGAAGAAAAGGATCGCAAATTATCTATTCAAAGAGACAAAATTTCTGATACGGCGGCGATAATTAAGAAAATTTATAATAACAAAACTGTACTTTTAGTTGATGATCAAATGATCAATCGCAAATTGACCTCCCGCCGTTTGGAGAAATTGGGTTTTAAAGTTATGATCGCTTGTCACGGCCAGGAAGCGCTTGATATTCTCAGTGAAAAAGGCGATAAAACCGATCTGATTTTTATGGATTTACATATGCCAGAAATGGATGGTTATGAGGTGGCGCATTTGATTAAATTAGGACATAAAAATCGTAAAGGTGAGAAATTCACTAATTTTAAAAATCACCAGAAGATCGAGATTATGGCCTTTTCTGGTAATAATGATCAGGAAACTATGGTGAAAGTTAAGGAACATGATATCCAACTATTTTTAGGAAAAGGTTGGAGTGATGATGAGTTGATTGTTTTGATTAAAAAATTGGTAGCTAAAAAAGCTTAATTCTTAACTACCAATCTTTCTTAAGTAATGAATTTAGAAATTCCATTGCACACCAAATTTACCGAATAATCCGAGATGATTATTGGATAGATTTTGAGTAATTCCTTTGCTGCCTTCAACATCGGCGTAGATTTTTATATCTTCTCGCAAATTATACGCAGCATTGCCGCCAACGAAACCGTCGATATTGTAATTTCTCACATTTGGATTAAAGGTTACAGTTTCGCCGATAACATTAACGCTAACTTTTCTGCTGCCGATAGCGTGATTGGATTCGATACCAAATCTGCCATTGATGCTAAACTTGCCGTTGGCGAGTTTGGTGACTTTGTCATTTGAGCGAATTTCTATACGACCGCTAACATCATGTAAATATTTGCTTTTGGTGGTGATAGTTTCGCCGCCGACGATATCGTCATTATTATCAACCCATTGGCCGGTATATCTCAAGGTTCCAGAAACACTGACCGGCAATATATTTAATTTTTTCCCGAAAGTTACTGATGGTGTTAAAAATGCGCTGGTGTAATTGGTTGAGCTTTCAGGATTTCCGGTATCATTATCGAAAATTCCAGCGAGCAATGAAAAATCAGTGAAATAAGGTTTTTGATTTTTGCTTAAATAGCCGCCGATAAATGCGCCTCTTGAACCGGCACCTACTATATCTGTAGTATCGGTTGAGCTATTTAAAGCGCCGATGAAACCGCCAATTCTTTGGTGTGAATCAATAGCTTTATCTGCGCCAACTAACAAGCCGCCGCCGGAAGTTTTGGTGAAATCATTATTTTTATAAGAAGATCTGTCACTAGAAAAGCCGAAAGCTTCTGACCAATAAAATGGCTGTTTTTGGCCTTTAATTCCTAAATCTGAATGAGCGTCGGAGGCGCTGTTTTTATTGTTTGAAGCTAGTTTTACATAAGAATCTTCTTCATTTTCAGCGATTTTATCTGCATCAAATTCATCTGATCTGTAAGTGAATAAATGGTTTGAGAGAATGTTGCCGATGTTAACTACTGCCATATTTGAGTTTTCCACAACTGATTCTGGGCCATATTTTTTCGGAAGAATGGAAAGAAAATTGCCATTTTGCACGAATTTAACATTCGGATCAGGTTCTAAATTTAAATTATAATTACCGTTAAATTCGTAAATTGTTGCGGTTTTAACGCCAGCTCCGACATTAACCACATTGTTCGTTCCAGCATGGAAATCAATTAAACCGGGAACATTTGATCCGGCATTTAAGTTTAAAATATTATCGCCGGCATTTTGGTAATCTATTGATGGATAATCAGGATAATTTCCGATTAATCCGCTATTGGTTAAATCAACGCCCGGGCCGCCATAAACCGTAATTCCTGTTTGAATTGTTCCAGCATTAACAATGTGCGAATTTGTATCTAAGGATGAGATAGAAATATAGCCAATTGAAGCGCCTTGGTTATTAATGAGACCATTGGTCAGAAATGTGCCGTCAAAATTTACAGAATTAATATAGCCGCCGGAATTGTTGGTGATTTTATTGATAAGGCTATCATAAGCATAAATATCGCCAATATAGTTGGAGTTAGTGATGCCGCTATAAATTATTGATCCGTTATAAAGATTAAAGCGGTTCATGCTACCGGTTGAGGTGTTAGTGATTTGATTAATTGTGCTGTAAAGAGATAATTCGCCAAAACTTCCGGAGTTAGTAAATGTATCGGTAATAGATGAGCTATTTCTTACACTAAAAAGGGAAAGAGTTCCGGTATTATTCAGATTTCCCATATGTGAAACTCCGGTCATGTCAATATTATCAATAGTTCCATCGTTGGTTAGAGTTATAATTTTGCCGCCGGTATCAAGTGACATTTTCTTGATGTAACCAGTGCTGTTGTTATTAACTGTAGTTACTTGGGCAGAATTCAATATTTCTAAAGATGGAGTACCACCAGTTCCCAAAGTAGTAATTGAGCCGTTATTATCAACGGAATTCATGCTTGTTGATATACTAATTGCTGGATCAAATCCGCCTGCGGTTACGCCGGAATTAACTGTAACGGAATCATATCCGGAGTTAGTTCCGCCATCAAATACTGTGGTTGAAGAAGTATCGGAGCTTATAACAAGAGTTGCCGCGTTAGAATCAGATGTAGAAATTACGGAGGAGGCTAAAATTAAGCTTAGAAGTAGTTTATTTTTATAATTCTTCATGTGATTTAGTAATTGAATTTAAAATGGCTGAGTTAAAATTAGCGGCGATTATGCTAAAATATTTAGTATCAAGTCAAACGAATTTATTTCGTGATAAAATAAATTCGCTGACTTTTTTTGAGGAAGGATTTTCTAATATTAGAAATTCCATTTGAAGCCGACTTTTCCTAATAATCCTAGATTATTATTGGATAGATTTTTGGTGATTCCTTTGCTGGCTTCAAGATCAACATAGGCTTTGACATCATTTTTCAAATCATAAGAAACATTGCCGCCAACGAAGCCGTCAATATTGTAATCTCTTTGATTAGGAGTTACGGAAACAGTTTCATCGATAACAGTAATACTTACTTTTTGGTTGCCGATTAATTTATTTGCTTCCAAACCAGCTCTAGCGATGATATTTAACTTTCCTTGAGAAATTTTTATTATTTTATCGTTAGAGCGAATTTCTAAGCGGCCGCTGATAGCATTTAAATATCTGCTGTTAACTGTTACAGTAGAGTCAGCAACATTTTCTTCGCTATTATCGACCCATTGTCCGGTATAGCGCAAAGTGGCGGAAGTTACTGCTGGTATTGCATCCAGTTTTTTACCGATAGTTGCGGAAGTCGTGACGAAAGCATTATTGTAACCGCTAAAAATACCGGAGCCGTCGCTATTATCATCTTGTAGGAAGCCGACAATTAATGAAAAATCGTTAAAATAAGGTTTACGATTTTGATTCAAATAGCTACCAAGAAATATACCTTTGGAATCAATATTTTGATTTCCGGAAATGTTAGTTGAGCCGTTTAAATAACCGAGGAAACCGCCCATTCTTGATTTAGAATCTAGAGGTTTATCCGCACCAAAAATTACGCCGGCTAGTGAAGATTCTGAAGTTGGGCTGCCTTTATACGAAGATTTTTCATTATAAGAACCAAAAGCTTCCGACCAAAAGAATGGCTGTTCTTGATTGGTTTTAATTCCTAAATCAGAAACAGCATCGGATTTGCTATTTTTATTTTCATTGCTGGCTAATTTTGTTGTGGAATTTTCTTCATCCGATCCGATCAAATATAATCCGAAGGAACGAACAGAAAGTATTTTATCAATAGTATTTCCCAAATTTGATGTATTTTCAATAGATGGAGGCGTAAGGGAGGATTTGTTTAAAACTGCCAAACCGTGATCATTATTTAAAATTACAAGATTCGGATCCGATGTTTCTGGTAAATTTAAAGCATAGTTACCGTTAAATTGATAAACGGCATTGGTTTTAGTTCCTGGTTCAAGGTTCACCACATTTCCGGTTCCGGTTCCGAAATCAATCAAACCAACAATTTGCGAGCCAGGTTGTAAGTTCAAAGTATTATTATTAGTGTTGCTATAATATATTGCTGGTACATCGCCATTTGCTTTAATCAAACCGCTATTATTGATTTCTCCGACTGAAGAACTGCCATCTATAGAGATTGCTGGACCGTTAAAGATACCATTGGATATAGATCCGGAATTATTAATAGTTGTAACATTTGAGTTTAAAAGTTGAATAGAGCCAATTTGGGCTCCAGCATCATTATTTACATGATCCAGATTTATACCATTATTCAGAAACACTAGCTGAATATTACCGCCGGCATTATTATTTATTTGATTCATTACTGCACCATTTTGAACCGAAACTTGTTCGATATAGCCGTAATTATTAACGATAGGAAGGCTGGTTGCATTTAGGAAAAGAGTGCGAATATTTCCGGTTGCTAAGTTATTTACGACACCGACCGAAGAGCCATTGTCAATTTGTAAATAGTTGGAGATCTTGCCGGAATTATTGATGGTACTAATAGTTGCGTTATCTAAAGTAATATTAGTAGTCTTGCCGGAAATAGCATTATTAAATTCTCCTATATGAGATATGTTGGAATAAATACCGTTGCTCAGATCGCCAGCATTGTTGAAAGTATTTATTGTACTATTATTAAGAATGTTAACTCCTTGAGTTATTGTGCCGTTATTATCTATTTGATTCACAGTTGAATTATCAATTTTTACAGCATTATTCGGAAAGTTTGTGTTTGTGTAAGACAGAATAGATCCGTTATTAGTGATCGAGTCAAGGCTTCTGGAATTAATTCCAACTGAAGAAAAACCAGATTGATCTTGTACCGTTACACCATTTCCAACAACTAATGAATCAAAAGCGGTATTGGTAGTAGAGTTAAATAATATTTGCGAATTAGTATCCGAATTTACGGTTAAAGTTGCCGAATTGGCAAGATTGCTGGAGAGTACGGCGGATGTTACAACTAGACCAGTAATTAATTTATTCATAAAGTAAATATAGTTAAATTAAAATAAAAATATAACTAGCTAATTTTTAGCTAATTATTGCAGGGAATTTATTAAAAATTCCATTTCACCCCAACTTTTCCGAATAATCCTAGATTATTGTTGGATACGCTTTTGGTGATTCCTTTGCTAGCTTCGATATCAGTATAGATTCGGACATTATCTTTTAAATCATAAGAAGAATTTACGCCGACAAATCCGTCAATATTGTAATCTCTACTATCAGGAGAGAAAGAAATATTTTGGTCAAGAGCTGTAACATTAACTTTTTGATTGCCAACTGCTCGATTTGCTTCCAAACCAGTTCTGATATTGGCGCCCAATCGGCCACTACCGATTTTCACAGTTTTATTATCAGAGCGAATTTCTAATCTGCCGCTGATAGAATTTAAATATCTGCTATCGGTGTTGATGACAGAAGATTCAACAGTTTCGGAATAACCGTCAATCCATTGTCCAGTATAGCGCAAAGTTGCGGAAATGCTGGCTGGTATGAAATTTAATTTTTTACCAACCGTAACTGAAGGTGTGAAAAATCCACTATTGTAGGAAGTTTTAGAAGTTGAGGAATTAACATAATTATTATCCAACAAGCCGACAATTAAGGAGAAATCGGTAAAATATGGTCTTTGGTTTTTGCTGAAATAACCGCCGAAAAATATGCCTTTGGAATCGATAGTGCTGCCATCATTAATATCAGAAGAACCTTTTAAACCGCCGATGAAACCGCCAATTCTTTGATTCGAACCAATCGCTTTATCAGCACCAAATAATAGCTCGCCCAAGGAAGTATCAGAAGATGGCGCGGATTTGTAAGAAGCGCGGTCTTCATGCGAACCGAAAGCTTCTGACCAATAGAAAGTTTGAGATTTGTTGGAGTTCATTCTAAATGAATTAGCGTCGGATCTGCTGTTTTTGTTGTTCAATGCTAATTGGACTGGATCTTCATCTTCCAAACTAGCTGAATCAGAATTTGTGAAATTTGCTCTGAATCTAGTTAAATGCGCTGAAAGTAAATTGCCAATATCAATTGATGATCTGACAGCATTTTCTGTGGTGCCATCAGCCAGAGAAGATTTGGTTAGAACGGCCAAAGTTCCGTTATTTTGTACGACTAAAAGATTTGGATCATTTGGCGAATTCAAATTAAAATCGCCATTAAATTTGTAAATGGTATCGCTATTGGCGCCGGCTCCGACATTTACCACATTTCCAGTTCCGGTTCCAAAATCAATCAAACCATTGATTTTCGAACCACGATTTAAAGTTAGGATATTGTCATTTGTGTTATTATAATTGATGGCGGTGCCGTTTGATCCGGTAATTGTGCCGCTATTAATTATTTGGCTAACCGAACCGCTTTGCACATCAATCGCTGGGCCGCTAAAGAAAGAGCCAGTTAGAGTTCCAGAGTTATTAATTGTAGTAATTGCCCCGCCGTTGCTAATGCTAATAGTATCAATTGTAGCTCCGGAATTATTATTCAGGTTTGATATGCTAGATGCATTGCCTAAAGTTATTAATTGAATTTCCCCACCAGCATTATTATTAATTGCTCCTACTTCGACATTATTTTGAGGTGCGATATTTCTAATAAAACCGGCGTTATTTATGGTATCAACCGATGAAGAGCCGGCTATAAAAAGACTATTAGTAATTTTTCCAGCTGTACTGTTATTTATGGTTCCAATTGTTGAGCTAAGATCAACTTGAAGATATTGGTTTAAAGTTCCGGAATTGTTTAATTCATCAATGTTAGAATGACTCAAAGTAATCCCGTAAACAAGCGTTCCGCTATTGTTGACGGTTGTCACGGATGAATGATCTATATTAACATAACTCTGAATTTCGCCGCTATTATTTATTTCTGATAAGGCTGAGCCGTTTTTTAGCTCTAAAGAATAATAACCGCCGGAGCTAATTGTGCCATTGTTTGTGATTATGCCGTTATTAGTAACACCATCGACTTCAATTGAGTTGCCAGAATTTGTGGAAACTGTCACGCCGTGATTAATAATCAAAGCATCGGTATTAAATGTTATTGGTGTATTGTGATTTGTGTCAATAGTGAGGGTAGTTAAATCAGCATTGGCTTGGGTTGCGCACAGTGCTGTAAAGGCCATGATTGAAAAAAATAATTTATTTTTGCGCGTATTCATGGATTTTATAAAAGTTGAATTGAAATTGAAAACTAATGGGATTTTTCAATTTCCCATTAGTTTACAAAATTTTAGAAAAATTACAATATTTCTTTTAATAATTTTCTTTCAACACCTTTGCCGTCTTCTCTTGGTCTTAAAATATAGACATTTTTGTTTTGGAATTGTTTCTCATACAATTGTTTTAAAAGAGCTTTGGCTGGGCCGAATGGGGAGATGATGTCGATGATGTAAGTGTTGTTGCCGGATTTCCAATCGGCTGGTTGTAATTTGCTGTTTTTGTCAGTTAATCTTCTTTCAACTTGCTCACTGACATTTGCCCAGCTTACGAAAGCGATTGGTTCATTTTGTTGGCCTCTGAAAAGCACGAATTGTTTAGCAGAAATTGCCGGTAAAATTAACCATTCGTAATCAGATAAGAATAAATATTTGTGAGTTTGAGATTTCATAGCAAGCAATGAAACCGCGCCGATTGTGCTTTCGACCGAAATGAAAGTTGGAATTTGTATTTGAGATGTATTTGCTGCTTCTTGATTAGCAGTTTTATCGGCTGCAGCTTTTGTAGTTGCTACTGCGGTGGTTTTGGTATTGCTTTTAGCATTAGTTTTTGTTGCTGACATAGTGTTTTTAGCTTTGATTAATAAGGAGAAATACTTGAGCGATTGTGATAATTAACAGCTAAAAAGTAAAATGATATAATAAAATTTTTTCTAAATTAGACTAATTATTTCCGGCTGTTAGAGCAGGGCTAGCGGATTTTCAGGACGGCATCGACGATATTTTTAATGCCAATTCCGGAAAGTTCTTGCATTTTGGCAATATCATTATGATCGATAAATTTATCATCCATAAAGAGATTTTGGATTTTTAAATTGTTGAGAAGATTTTCTTTAATCAAAAAATCATTAACGATCGCACTAAAACCGCCGATTGAACCTTCTTCAATCGTGATTAAAGCCTGATGATTTTTGGCTAATTTTTTGACTAATTCTTTATCAAGTGGCTTGCAAAATCTGGCGTCAGCAATTGTTAAATTGATATTGTGAGAATCGGATAAAATTTTATCGGCGGCCAAAACATTTTCCAAAATTGCGCCGTAAGATAAAATGGCGATATCTTTGCCTTTTTTGACAATTTGTCCTTTGCCAATTTCAATTTCTTCGATTTGATCGAGATTTTTGAAATCGATTTCACTTGGACTTTCACCTTTTGGAAACCTGATAGCGCTTGGTTTATCGTCAATTTTCGTAGCTAATTTTATCATTTTTACCAATTCCTGAGCATTCGCTGGAGCCATTAAAACAAAATTTGGCAGATGCGCTAAAAAAGCAATATCAAAAGAACCAGCGTGAGTTGGGCCGTCCGCTCCAACAAATCCGGCGCGATCAATTATAAAACGCACTGGCAATTTTTGAATTGCCACATCATGGACAACTTGATCGTAAGCTCTTTGCAAAAATGTGGAATAAATTGCGACGAATGGTTTGAATCCTTCGCAAGCCAAGCCAGCAGCGAATGTTACGGCATGTTGTTCGGCAATTCCGACATCAAAAAAGCGCTGATTTTTGCTGTTATTTTCTTTTTCGAATGCTTTGGCGAAAATATCTAAGCCAGTTCCAGAAGGCATCGCGGCGGTGATAGCTAATATTTTTTTATCTTTTTTGGCGAATTTTGCGAGAGCTTCACCAAAAATCGCGCTGTAACTTGGTTTGGGATTGTTTACTTTGGCTTGCAATCCGGTTTTGGCATCGAATTTTTTTACCGCGTGCAATTTATCGTCGGACGCCATGATTTGGTTGTAGCCCATGCCTTTTTGTGTGACGCAGTGAATGAGAATAGGCGTGTTGCTATTGTCATCTTTAATATTTTCCAAAATCGGAATTAGAATATCTAAATTATGACCATCGATCGGCCCGATATAATAAAAGCCCATTTCCTCGAAAATATTGCCGCCCATCCACCATTCTTTGGTGGCTTTTTCGAATTTTCGAGGATATTTGGTAATGGAATTTGGCAGTTTTTTAAGAACGCTGCGTAATTTTAAATAGGATTTGGAAGAGGCCAAACGCGATAAATAATTGGACATTGCACCAACTGGCGGGGCGATTGACATGTCATTATCGTTAAGAATTACGATGAGGCGATTATACATCGAACCGGCATTATTCATGGCTTCGTAGGCCATTCCGGCGCTCATTGCGCCGTCACCGATTATAGCAATTACTGAGAATTTTTCTTTTTTTAAATCTCGCGCCGCCGCCATTCCAAGCGCGCTGGAGATAGATGTAGAGCTGTGGCCAGCGCCAAAAACATCGTAAATACTTTCGCTTCTTTTGGTGAATCCGCTAAGGCCGTTTGGTTGTCTTATGGTGTGAATTTTGTCTTTGCGTCCGGTGAGGATTTTATGAGGATAAGATTGATGGCCAACATCCCAAATGATTTTATCTTTTGGTGTGTCAAAGACATAGTGCAGGGCGATGGTTAATTCGATAACGCCAAGTCCAGCACCTAAATGCCCACCGGTTTTGGAAACGGTATCAATAGTTTTTTGTCTTAATTCTTCAGCTAATGTAGGAAGATCATTTTTGGAGAGTTTTTTGAGATCTTTGGGATAATCGATTATGTCTAAAAGAGGAGTTTTTTTACTTTCAAAAACATCTTCTTCCATAAAAAAAATTGAATGAATCAATTAGTAACTACCTAAAAACTGCTCAGAATCTTTTCATGATGAGTCAGATGTGGTCGGTTTTTGAGCACCGAAGCGCAGCGTACTAAAGTACGTGAGCATCGGAGCAGAAAAAATCGCCCTCAAATGGCTCGTCAGGGAAGGATTCTGGGCAGTTTTTTTTAACGCTTACGATAGGTTTGATCTTTACGCGCTTTTTTCAAGCCATATTTCTTTCTTTCGACAACTCTTGAATCACGAGTTAAGAAACCATTTTGACGAAGAGTAGAGTGGGTTGATGGATCGAAAAGAACTAAAGCTTTGCTAATTCCTAAAAGAATTGCACCAGCTTGTCCGCTAAGACCGCCGCCAACTGCAGTGGCAACTATATCAAATTTATTGTCATTATCAGTGGCAACCAAAGGTTGTTTTGCGATAACTGATAGAATTTTTCTGCCGAAATATTTTTCAATTTCAATACCATTAACTGTTATAACACCTTTGCCTTTTTGAATCCAAACTCTGGCAATTGAGTTTTTTCTTTTTCCAGTTGAATAAGCTCTGCCTTGAGAGTCTACTTTTACTTCTCTAGTTTGAGTAGTTGGTTCAATAATTACTTCTTTTGCAATTGATGTCATTTTCTTATAAATTAGCGTTTAGAATTTTTAGGGTTCAATGCGGCGATATCCATAACTTCTGGTTTTTGACCATGATGAGGATGTTGATCACCTTTGTAAATATGTAATTTTCTTAATTGATCTCTGCCAAGTGGAGTTCTGGCGATCATTCTTTCGATAGCGGCTTGAAGAACTCTTTCAGGGAATTCACCTTTGATTAATTGACCGGCTGTTCTATGTTTGATTCCGCCTGGAAATCCAGTGTGCCAGTAGTAATTTTTATCGGAGATTTTTTTGCCGGTTAAGTGAATTTTATCGGCGTTGATGATGATGACATTGTCACCACAATCGATATTTCTAGTGAAGATTGGTTTGTGTTTGCCTCTTAGGATTTTGGCAACGATTGTAGCTAATCTACCCAATACTAGATTTTGAGCATCGATTAAATACCATTTTTTTTCAACCTCGGAAGGTTTTGCAGTATAAGTTGTTTTGGTCATAACTTTTAAATTTATATTCTTCTAAAATATTTTAATTCTAACGACTAAATTAGTGATGAGAAGGGCAGTAATTTAAACTTCAATTAAACTATATGTCAATAAAAAAGATTGAATTACTTTGAATAATTTAGCATCACTGCGAATTTGATGATTTGCCTTTGGATCCCATGCTACGAACTGCTGATTTCCCTGTTTCCGCAGCGGATTGACCGGCTTTTTTAGTGCCTCTTCTACCTCGTTGCGCAGCAGCAGCAACTCCGCCATATAATTTTTTCATTTGCTCTTTGACGCTCAATGCTGACATTCTCATTTCCACACCGCCGATCAAGGCTTGTGAGGTTTGCGGTATTTGTCCTATGAATGATGCTAGGATGAATAATAAAAGAGTGCCTTTTAATATGGTTTTGGCTTGTTTTATAATAATTTCATGGCCATCGGCAGTAAATACATTGGCGAGAAGTGGTACGCCGATGCCAAGAACCTCAAGGGCTGGCCAGTTTTTGAAAACATTTTTACCGCTGACAATACAAGCCATACTATCAGTTGTAGGTTGAACTAATTTGTCTATGGTTATATCGCAATCTTTTATATCTTTTAACGCTCCGCTTGGATCGTAGCATCTGTCATCGCAATTAATTTCTTTGCGTGGCGCTTCTCCATAAAATATGGCGCTGCCGACTAAAATATTATCAAACACAGCGACAAATATTCCAATATAGGCGAATAATATTATAGGTTGAATGGCTAAGGAAATGAGGTTTGTCAGCCATTTATTAAATATATCCTCAGTCTTTTTGAATAATATTAGCGGAATAGTGATGATCGACACATAGACTAATATAATAGTTGCGATAGCTGAGATGAGGAATATATGCAGCATTCTTATTGTGGCGACAATTAGAGTTACGCCAAACATGAGCAATAATACGGCAAAGGCTACGCCGATCGCTCCCGTTAAGAAAGAAGCTAATATTAAAAGTGCGAAGCTTTTGAAATCGCCATTCATGCCCATTCCGAGGTAATAGGCAATTTTGCAATCCATAGTATCCCAAATTGCTAAATAATCTTTTCCTGGAGGATAATAGTTGCTAGCGGGAAGATTTCCTCCGGTATCATCACTGACTGTTCCGAATTGACAACCATCGCGTTTTTCTGGATCGGAAGGCACGGTTATTTTAAAGATCACAGTGGATATCGAATCTGAGGCGCGATATATGCCGTTAAAGAAGTAGGTTTGCCAAGCTTGTCCGGTAACGAAATACATGATTACGGCAAGTTTGATAACATATGAAATTAATTCTTTTCTTTTTAAAGCATCTTGGTTTCCGGACATAACTTTATAGCCAGTGAACATCACGGATAATGTTAAAACCAATTGAATTATCAGCCTTAACTCTGATTGTATTCTATTGAAAAAGCTGGTAGTTCCTTCGACGAATTCACCTTTTTTATAAATATATTGTGGCGTACTGCAATTGCCATCGGCATCAGGAATTTGGTCGCTACTTTTGCATAGAGTATGTCCGGCTTTATTGAAAAATATATTTTCTACAGTTTCTCTAACGCATTGTGCTATTGGTGCTGAGAAATGTTGTTGATTGCCATTATCTGCCATTATAAGACCATAACCTCTTTCATTTTTGGAATCGCCTTTGAAATCAATACAGGCGCTTGAGAAATATGGAGATGAGATGTTGCTATTGTAAATATAATTATTTTGATCAATCACGACGCAATGTTCTAACGGCTGGCAATAATTTTTGCATTTTCCGCCTTTGCCATTTGATGAGCAATCATTATCTCTAACATCACTGTTTTTTCCACCGCAGGTTTGATCTTTAATATTTTGTTGTGTGATATCTTTTGAATCAACATAAGGATCACATTGTAAATTTCCGCCGCCGAGATTGAAATTATAAGGGCAGAGACTATAGCTTGAAGCGCAAATCATTGATTTATTGGCGACAAATTTTGCCCAAAATTGTACGCTATCGATGGTGCATAATTTATTAAGATCAGCTTTATTTCCGACAGTGGCTTCGCACAAAATAGCTTTTGGCCCAGTTGTTTGTAAATTGCCGTCATCATCATAAGTTGATAAAGGCTTATCCAATGAGTTGGTTTGCGTTAATGTAGTAGATCCGACAGCCTTTGATGAATCATATTCAATACAAATATGGTTATGGCTAATATTTTGGCAGCAATTATAAGCATCGCGATATTCTTGTCTTCTGGCATCGGTTAAAGGGCCGCCATCGCGAGGATCGTTTGTGCCTGGTCTAATATTATAATCTTCACAATTATATACTGCTTGTTCAAAGCCACGGAAATAATATCTTTGTGCTGGATCTCCGGTGCGGTTTGGATCAATACAACCTGCATATTCTTTTTCTTCCCCACCGTTATACCATTCGCGATATTCCTTATATTCCGTATATTTTTTACCATTAACAATTCCATCGTCCGAGTGATTTGCATTCATCCAATTAATAGAATCCTGGCTTTTGCCGCTAAGGATTTTCTGCATGGTTACTTTATCATATTTTTTCCAATCACTGCCGCAAACTCGAGAATTGTCAAATGCATATGAGGCTACTGCTTGAGTTGTTGCTGCTTGTGCGGTGACAGCGGCTAAAGCGGTGGTTGAAATTGCCAGAGCGGCACTACATTTCGGATTGCTTGGTCCGACTTTTTTGGCAGCTTTGGCCATTCTTTTCATATCCTGAACTAATGATGGGGCAATACTCGGAGTGTCATTAAGTTTGCAGGCTAAATTTAAAGCAAATTGAGTACCTTTAAATGTTGCATAATATCCGCCGATTTGGCTAGCGCAGTAGACATTATCAACATCAACATCGACATCATCTCCCAATATTCCGCCCAGACCTTCAATTTTAATATTTTCCGGATCGGTATCATCACATTGTCTAATTCTATCTTTTGGAGCAGTGGAGGAAAGCTCGATAATTGCCGAACGCGAATTTTGCGGTAAACTCAACAATATTAAAATTGTTAAGATAGCGAAGATGAATGATTTGTTGTTTAGAATTCTACTTATCATCTCTTACCCTCTGTAAAAATAAATCGATCCAATCATTTGGATTTTCACCAACTTCTTCAAAGACCTTATCTAAAATAGCCACGGTTTCAGCTCTGGCCGAAAGAATGGCGATTAAATCATCCATTCCACTCAAATCAATTCTGGCAATTACGCCGTCATTATCTTGTTTTACCAAGAAAAATCTGGTTGATGGATCAGTAGTGCGAACCAGCATAAATTCGCGTTCGCTTAACATGAAAACGGATTTATAAACTTCAGTTGCTTTCAGATTCGGCAAAAATATTTGCGTAGCGGTTTGTTGCACTAGAGTATCGGAAATGCTACTTTTAGAAGCGTCTTCCACCGATTGAGTGGCGAAAATTACGAAAGTATTTTTCTTACGAAGTACTTTCAGCCAGTCTTTAATTCTTGGCGCGAAAATTGGATTATCGATTAACGCCCAAGCTTCGTCGAGAACGATCATGGTTGGACGGCCGTCTAAAGCTTCGTCAATTCTGTGGAATAAATATAATAAAACTGGGCCGAGGCTAAATTTATCTTGCAAAATATGGCCCATTTCAATTCCGAAAATTCTATTAGATTTGAAATCAACCGTACCAACTTCATTATCGAATAATTTGGCGTGAGAGCCTTGACTATGCCACATCGCCAAGCGTCCGGCTAAAGATCCGGGACCGCCAATTCCCATGAAAGGCGCGATATTGCGCAACATTCTTTGATCTTGCGGCAATTTATAATTACCATTCACCGCTTCTTGAATTTTATCAATATCGTCAGCATTTAATATTTCGCCGTTTGAAGTTAATAAAACTTTCAAAAAGTCATTTAAAAAAGCTTTATTGGCGGAAGTTTCTTCTAATTGTTGGAAAGGGTTGAAACCTGAAACGCGCGAAACGGCTGGAGTCATGTAAGTTCCACCGATAGCGCGCACGAAAATTTCGGCACCGCGATCTTTATCGAAGAAAAATAATCGTGGCGTAAATTTTTGAGCTTGAGCGCATAAAAAGTTGAGTAAAACCGTTTTACCAGCACCAGTTGGCCCTACAACCATGGTATGTCCAACATCGCGAACATGGAAACTGAAGAAATAAGGAGTTCCGGAAACGGTGTTGAATACCGTAACGGCGTCGCCCCAATGATTGCCTTTTCTTTTTCCGGATGGGTAATTATGGAAAGAGGCGAAGCTGGCGACATTTAAGGTATTTACTGTGGCGCGGCGCACGGCGAATTTACTATTTCCCGGTAATTGCGCCCAAAATGCTGGCTCCATATTCATTTTTTCACGAACGGCAGTAATTCCTGAGTTGGACAATTCTACAACGGCCATTGATAGGTTACTTTCCAAAGTTTTGATATTGTTGGAAATACAGAAAACTGTCATGTGATGCAAACCAAAGCCGAATTCGCCACTCATCGCGGAATCCAAAGCTTGGTCAATTTCGGCAACTTGCGAAATCGCCACATCTTCCGATTGAACTAAACGGCGTTGTTGTAACTGCATGGAACCAATCGCCACCATTCTATCGACGAAAGAAAAAGATTGGGTGATAATTAACTCAAACGGCAATTGCATAAAACTATCGAAAATACCGGCGTTAGTGGATGGGCGATATTCTTTAATGGAAACAACTCCGGCGAATTTTTTTTCATTCGGGTGATTAATTTCGATGGATTTATTGCCGAAAAACATACGGCTAATCGGCAAATAATGCGATAATTCCATGGTTGGAATGGACATTGGCTGGGTGAAATTGCCATTCACAATTCTTCCCAAAAATTCCAAAACTTCGGAATAAACGCCATCTTTCGTTTCTTTCAAACCCAATAATTGCGTGCCGTAAGAGGAGAAACCGTTGACGATACGAATTGTCATTTCTTCCAACTCGTCATAGGCTTCTCTCATGTCATTTTCCCAGGAATATTTATCGGTTTTATGTTGCAATTTTTTTAACATATTTTTGATAGCGCCGATTCCTGAAGTTTCTTTACCGCGAATTAATGTTAAATAATGTTCATTAATGTAAGTTCTTTCGTCGCTATGTTTTTCCGACCAAGATTGGTTAACGCGATGGGAGAAGAGATCAGGCATTTCGCCATCAGGAAAGCCTTTTTCATTACGACGGACAGTGTGGAAATACATGGAGAATTGGCCGGAAGCCATACCTTTGAAAAGGTTGTTTCTGGCATGTTTTTTTAAATCGATTTCTTCGTCATCAGCAGTTTCAAAAGCGAAGCCTTTAATTTTGATAACGCGAATTAATTCTTCATCATAAGTGAGGATTGTATCTTCATTCCAGTGGCAGCGATAGGGAATAAATCTTGCAGCAGAAACCTCGGATTTCGTGATTTTTTCTTTCTTTGTCGTTGCTACAGAAAATTTCATGTTTTGTGAATTGGATTCAAGAATTAAATTACTCTACCTCATTTAAAGCTACTTCGCAAGATAAAATTTAATGATTTTTAGCAGTTTTTATATTCTTCAAATTTATAATATAAAGCAAAATTAAACTAGGCAAGCCCAGTGCGATCGAAAGCAAAAAGAAATTGCTCCAACCATATTTTTGGGCAACAATTCCGGCTGGGCTGGCGATAAAGCTGCGTGCAAATGAAGATAATGAAGCCAATAAAGCATATTGTGTTGCCGTAAATTTGAAATTACACAAGCTACTTAAATAGGCCACGAAGATAACATCACCAATACCACCACATAAATTTTCTAGGAAAATGACGACATATAATGCGTGAGGATTATTGCCGGCGAAGGTTAGATAATAATAACCGAAATTGGAAAACATTTGTAGAGTTGCAGCTAAATAAAGACCTCTCATCAAACCGATTTTTTTTACAATAAAACCGCCAAGAAATGCTCCAAGTAAAGTTGCGAAAAGACCAAAAGTTTTGACGATGGTGGCGATTTGCGTTTTGGTAAATCCGACTGACAGCAAAAATGGCAAAGATAAATTTCCGGCAAAAGCGTCGCTTAATTTAAAGAAAACAACAAAAATAAGAATTAAAACCCATTTTTGGTGATTAGTAAAATCAACGAAAGGATCAATAACCGCAGATTTAAACCATTCAAGGAAATTAAAATTAGATAATTTGGAAGGCGCCGAGCCTTTTTCAGTAGCGCATAAAACCGTGATAACGCCAACTCCCATCACTCCAGCGACAAAATAATAAACGAAATTCCAAGAAATATGATCGGATAGAATCAATGCTAAAGCGCCGGAAACCAACATTCCGATGCGATAACCGTAAATATACATACTAGCGGCGATGGCTTGATTTTCAGGTTTTACCGATTCCACACGATAAGCGTCAACCACAATATCATGGCTGGCGGAAGTGATGGCGATTAAAACGGATAGCAGAATAACTTCGGATAAATCATAGGAATTGCTCAAAGCTCCAAGCAAGCAAATTAAAAATATTATCAGAGTTTGCATGGAAATAATCCATGATCTTCTTTTGCCTAATTTTCGTGATAGAACTGGAATTTTAATGGAATCAAGAAGTGGCGCCCAAAGGAATTTGAAGGTGTAAGGAAGCATTGTTAGACTGAAAAAACCGATCGTGGTTAAATCAACTTGCTTATCAACTAAGAAAGCTTTGATTGTTGTTAAAATCAAAGCTAAAGGCACGCCGCTGGCGAATCCCAAAAACAAAATAATCAAAATCGGTTTTTGGAAATAACTTCTTAGAACTCCCATAATTTATGAATGGATTATTAAATCGGATTGAGTTAATTTTTAAAAATTACTTTAAGATTTTTAAATATCCCGCAAAAATAATAAAATAAAATATTTATTACAATGATTGATCATAAAAAAGATACGATTTACGGCACTACTATTTTATCAGTTAGAAAGGGTAATAAAGTGGCGATTGCTGGCGATGGTCAGGTTACTTTGGGTAGTACAGTTTTGAAATCCACAGCCAAAAAAATCAGAAAATTAAATGACGGAAAAGTTATCGTCGGATTTGCTGGAGCAACGGCTGATGCTTTCACTTTATTTGAAAGATTAGAAGCCAAATTGGAGCAATATCCAAATCAATTAACCCGCGCCTGTGTTGAATTAGCCAAAGATTGGCGCACTGATAAATATCTGCGTAAATTAGAAGCGATGATGATCGTAATTGATAAAGATGTTTCCTTAGTTTTAACCGGAACTGGGGATGTTTTAGAACCAGAAGATGGCCTTATCGGAATTGGTTCCGGCGGCAATTTTGCTTTATCGGCGGCCAAAGCTTTGATTGATGTTAAAGGCATGGAAGTTGAAGAAATCATAAAAAAATCCATGAAAATCGCCGCTGATTTATGTGTTTATACTAACAATAATATTATTATCGAAACAATTCAGACTAAATAATGCCATTTCAAAATTTTCTAAAAAAAGTAATTCTATTATTTACAGCCTTTATTTTATTGGGCTCGCAACCATCTTTTGCAGCTTTAAGTTTAAGAATTAAAAATAGTGAAGTTGATAAAACTAGAATTTTAATTGCCGGATTTAAAAGTAATGATCCGAAAATTGAAAATGAAGTTTCGATGATTCTCGATCAAATTCGCGAAAATTTAAATAGTACGGCATTATTTGAAGTGACAACCACGCAAGATCCGCGCTATTTCAGCCTTTCATCCGATTCCATGCCGCAAGAAAAAGCAATAGCGATCGATAAAGTTCCAGATTTTAATAAATATCGTACTTTGGGCGTTGATGCTTTGTTGATCGGCGATCTCAAATATAATCCAATCGAAGATAAATTAGAAGTTAAAGTCAGATTGTGGGATATGCTTGATGAGAAACAGCTTTTCGGCAAATATTATTCGACTGTAATTGAGAAACATAAGAAAATCGCCAATCTCATTTCTGATAAGGTTTTTGAAAATATTACTGGTGAAAAATCCGGACATTTTGATACGCAAATCGTTTATATTGCTGAAAGCGGATCGGAATTGCATCGCGTAAAAAGAATCGCCATTATGGATTTTGACGGCAAAAATAACCGCTATTTAACTGACGGCAGAGAGTTAGTTTTAACGCCGATTTTCTCCAAAAAATCGCAAGAAATATTTTTCCTGCGCTATTTGAGAGATAAGCCGCAAATTTTCTGCATTAATTTGAGTAATGAAACTATTTCGAAATTGAGCCAAATTAATAAAACCACTTTCGCACCGTCAGTTCATCCGACTAATCCGAATTTATTGTTATTTTCGGTGATTGAAAACGGCAATTCCAATATTTACGAGATCAATAGATATACGGATACAACGAGTAAATTGACTAATAATAATAGCATCAACACCACGCCTTCTTATTCGCCAGATGGTAAAAAAATCGTGTTTTCTTCAGATCGTAGCGGGACGGAGAAAATTTATATTATGAATTATGACGGAACGAATTTGCATAAAATTGGCAGCGGTTCCGGATCTTATTCTAAACCAGTTTGGTCGCCCGATGGTTCATTAATCGCGTTTACCAGAATTTCCAATAATCGTTTCTCAATCGGTATTATGACTCCAGACGGCGATAATGAAAGAACGATTACTTCCAGCTATTTAGTTGAAGGCGCGCGCTGGTCGCCGAACGGACGCTATTTAATTTATTCCAAAAAACTTAGCGCTTACGGCAAAAATAGTATTCCAAAACTTTATATGATTGATATAGTTACGGAATATGAAAGAATGCTCCCAACGCCAGCCAATGAAGGCGCCAGCGATCCAGACTGGGGTCCGTCTTGGCAGAAATAAAATCAAAAATATTTTGCGGTTTATAAAGCTAAAAATCCTCAAAAACCCATATAAGCTTGACCTCTAAGTAAAATTGTGGTATGACTGGCGGTTCGATTAAATTTTGATCGAAAATTTATAAACTAATTAAAAATCTATATGAAACCAATTATAAGAGGTGTTGGTCTAGCTCTTTTAGCAGCTGATAAAGTCTTAGCTGATAATAATCATCAAGATGCTTATACGGCAACGCAATGGCAAGTCCAAGGTGCAGAATTTCCAGCTCCTATAGATCAGGAAGCTCAAACTATAATTCATGTTTCTGATTTATATAATAAATTGGATGCTCAGGCTACACATGAAAATCAGATGGCACAATATTCGCATCCTTACTCAGGTGATTCAGAACAAGATAACAAATATTTTAAAATCATTACGGAAATTGTTGCTCAAATGACCGGAAATCATCCCATAAAAAGATATGATACAAGCCGTATAATGAGTACTGAAGAAAGAAGAGGATATGAAGATTCAACTTTAACAAAAGCTATAGAAATCTATAAATTTCGTCAAATGAATGATTGTAATTCTAATGGAATCGAAACCTTAGCAAACAAAGAATCAGAAGCCTTGGCCAATATCGCAAAAGTTGATGAAATGATGAGTCGAAATCCTAAGAGAGACAGAAAATATGGCGGAGCACCTGAGTTATATGGCTTCTTGGGAGATTATTTCTTCGGAATAGGGGATAAGGAAATGGCCATGAGGCTTTATTCAATTGCCTTTTCTGCAACTAAACTTCCTTTGGAGGAATGCCATCTTCCGGAACTTTATGAATGTAAAAAAGAATTAGGTCGATATTCTAAAGCTGATTTAGAAATTTATAAGCCTAAAACTCTATTATCAGTAGTTAGTAAATCTCTATCAAAAGCTGCAAAAGTTCTAGATAAGACAGAGGGTAATTTAAAAACATCTGCTAAAGTAGTAGAAGTTAAAAGATTGAAACCAGAAACGAAAGATGCGCAAAAGGATTTATAAATAATTTAACTTTTTAAATTGTATTTTTAGCGTAAAATCATAAGAATTGCCTTTATAGCAAAACAAATTTTTGTTTTGCTATATTGGGATCCGCGGAAGGCGGGGTGGCAACATTTGCCGTAAAAAATGATATACCAATTATATTTGGTATAACAAAAAAGTCAGGATCGATGTATATCTACATTCTCAAAAGGTTTTTGCTAATTATTCCGACATTATTCTGTATAATGTTGCTTAATTTTTTGATTATTCAAACCGCTCCCGGCGGGCCAGTGGAGAAATTGTTGGCGAATTTGAATCATAAATCGCAGGGAGTTGGTGAATCGGTGAGCGTGAATGTCAGTTCGCAAATCAATTTAAGTAATCAAAATGTTTCGGGTCAAACCTTGAAATATCGCGGTTCACAAGGGATCGATCCGGAAATCATCAAAAAAATCGAGAAAATTTACGGTTTTGATAAGCCGCTGAAAGAACGGTTTTTTGATATGATGAAAAAATATCTGGTTTTTGATTTCGGCGATAGTTTTTATCAAGATAAAAAAGTTACAACTTTAATTTGGGAAAAGCTTCCGGTCTCAATTTCTATCGGCGCTTGGACAACTTTACTGGTCTATTTAATTTCCATTCCTCTAGGAATTCGCAAAGCCGTGCGCGACGGCAGCAAATTCGATCTTTGGACGAGTTTAGTCATCATAATTGGTTACGCTATTCCGTCATTTTTATTCGCCATTTTGCTCATAATTTTATTCTCCGGCGGCAATTTCCTTGCTCTTTTTCCTTTACGCGGCTTGGTTTCCGACAATTTCCACGATTTAGTCTGGTATAAACAAATTCTCGATTATTTATGGCATATGGTTTTGCCAATCACGGCTATGGTTATTGGTGGTTTTGCGGGATTAACTTTCTTGTGCAAAAATTCCTTCCTCGAAGAAATCAACAAACAATATACGCTAACCGCTCGTGCCAAAGGTTTGACTGAAAATAAAGTGCTTTACGGCCATGTTTTTCGCAACGCTATGCTCATCGTTATCGCTGGACTTCCGGCAGCAATTATCGGAATTTTATTCACCGGTTCAATGTTAATCGAAATCATCTTCTCCCTAGACGGAATAGGCTTGCTCGGCTTCGAATCCGCAATTTCGCGCGATTATCCGGTAATGTTCGGCACGCTTTATTTCTTCACACTTTTAGGCCTCATAACCGCCATAATCGGTGACTTGACCTACAGACTGGTTGACCCAAGAATTGATTTTACGAGTAAAAAGGTTTAGTATACTCAAATTTATCTAACTAAACCTTTTTATGAAAAGATTTCTAACCTTAGCAGGACTAGCAGCAACAACAAATTCTGTGGTTGCTGATCAATCAAATCCTGCCTTTCCTTCTGTTTCTAATCCATCAGTTTTAGATCAAAATGGCGTTGTAATTATTCCAACTCCAGATTCTGATCCTAATTTTCATACCGGAAATGATCCAACTCCGGTTTCAACAAATTTAGCATCACAAGATAATCAAAAAGATAAAAGAGAAGAAAAATCTTATAAATCAGCTGAGTATGTAAGTGCTGCTGAGAAGCATCTTGATTGGTTTACTAATCAGACTACTCAGACTCTTATTAACAATGGTGATAATGGCTCTTTAGATGAGGCTGAAAAACTGTTTAGAGAATCTATAGCGCATCATGTAAATGTTGATGAAGCACAAAGAGGTCTTGCGCGTGTTAAACAAGCACATATAGATTTTGCAGATTCGTTGTTAAGGGCAGACACTTCTGGAGTAGAAAAGAGTACAATATTAAAAAGAGCTCAGAACGCTATAGGAAACTATAAAAAAGCTTTAGAAATTGATCCTGAAAATGTAAAAGACAATAAAATAATATATAAAGGTCTTGGAAATAGTTATAAATTTATATTGGATAATGGGGTAAATAAACAAAATCGTGAAGAATATTTCACCAGTGTAAAACATTATGAAAATGCTTTGGAAATTGATCCAAATGATAAAGAAATTCCAAAATATTTAGAAGAATTAGAAACTCAGAAATTTTGGCATGATATAAAATATCAAGAAGAAATGTTTACTACTCCGCTTCTTGTTGCCGGTGTAGAAGGAGCTTTACTTGTTGGCTGTGTAGTAGCTCTAATAATTATATGTTCCAAGCTTGATGGAGAAGAAATTGATGAATTTGATAATCATAAGCTAGAGGATTTAGAAAAATGGAAATTTGCTATGCGTAACTTATTGGGTACGTATTTTGAGGATTTTGATTCGCAAACTGAAAATTTGATTAATCTACTGCTGAAACTTGATCCACAGGATCTTTTCACAATTGGAAATGATATAAAACACAACAATCCTTCTTCTACCCTTAATCTAAAATCATTAAAGTCACCTTTATCAGAAAAAGATGCAGACTCTATAAATTTCCTAAAAGGAATTATGGATCATATTCAACAGGCTATCAGAAATCCTCAGGCTTTGGATAATTTAGGAGCAAATTTTGCAACAACTTTGGGTACAATAAATTTACCGAAAAATTTCTTCCCGTCATTTTCAGCAAATGCAGAAGGTGGTGAAGAGCGGATTAATACTTTTCTTGCCGCAGTTTTAAAATATTTTCAGGATAAAATGAATGAAAAAATTCAAACCCAAACTCAAACAATATTAGAGGTAAAAGAAGAGAAAAAAGCCGCACCAGATGTTCCGCCAGATGTTGAAAAAGATCTAGGAGAAACGCCGGAAAATCTTGGATTTATGGCGTCTGTAGATGAGCTTCGTATAAGAGTTCGAGAAAAAGCTCCAAGTGCCGCGCCAAAGCCGATTGATAAAGATATGAAAGCTCAACCATTAGTTCCAAAGATCGAGAGACAACATGGAGATTAAAATAAATATAAGTAACCGGTAATATTCGTACGCTTGGTTCTTCACATTTGTTTCTGCACGCTTTTAGGCCTAATCACCGCCATAATTGGTGACTTGACTTACAGGCTGGTCGACCCTAGGATCGATTTTTCTAGCAAAAAGGTTTAATTATAAAAACTAGTTGTTAAGAAAATTCAATTGACTAACTATCATAAACTAAAATGACTAAGACTATTGTAAAACCAATACCACCATTCAATTTATCATTCTCAGAAATCCAATCAAATTCACTAAATTATTCTAACGCTTTTTTAAATATAATTGGTGTTATAGTTGCGCTCAAATCAGATAATGGCAACAAAACTTTTACAGGCGTAACACATGAAATTATTGAATCTAATCAAGAAAAAGATACAGAGATTGAGTTTGATGATAATATAAAAAACATGTCAGAAGATGAAAGATTGGCATTATTATTTAAGATTGATGAAGAGCTTAAAAAACCAATAACTTCAAATACTACCGATAAAACAGAAAATGAAAAGAGTGCAAAAAAAGTAACCAGACTTCTTGAATTGCAGAAAGCTTTGGTAAATTTGGAAGTAAA
>Ga0207104_1041_pt1 | contig 31660 bp, 29 predicted proteins | sample Alteio_BWMinHeat_79_FD_153538 | JGI IMG/M metagenome (GOLD analysis project Ga0207104, IMG submission 153538) | Enriched cells from forest soil in Barre Woods Harvard Forest LTER site, Petersham, Massachusetts, United States -... | ecosystem: Environmental > Terrestrial > Soil > Temperate forest >...
GGCGAAACATTGCCGCCCTCTGCCTGCGGGCGGGAGATTAGCGGATACAGTTTCTCGATGTCAAGTAGAATGTCCAAGGTGTAAACCTGATCCCGCCCCTGCAAAAGGCGTGCAAGGGGCTATGCACTTAACTCCAGTTTTCCCCACTCATTAGTTGGCGCCTGTGACCAGCCTGGAGCAGGAGGGGGAAGGTTCACCTGCAACAGCCTGCGCAACAAGTCTGTAGAACAGCTTTCCGCGGTATTTCGACGTTCGACGGTTGAACATAAATGTGAATTTGTCGAGATAGGAGTCCAATTGTTCACCGGACAGCGCACCCTGATGAATACCCACCAGCCAGCGTTTCAGCAAAGAGGCTACCCGATGCACGCGGGGCAGCAAGGCCGACGCCGTCTTGCTGCTGGTGCTGATCACGCGTGGTCGATGCTTGAAGCCCTCCTGCTTCAACCCCGCATAGGCTTCCCATCCGTCCGTGATAACCACGGAGCCTGGCTCAATGGCATGCTTCACAAATGCGACGAGTGGGGTCGCGGAAGCGGCCGAAATCCGACGCAGGCGGATGCGTCCAATCCCCTTTCGGTCGATCTGCGCAGCGATCGCCACCAGAGCCTTATTTCCCAGGTGCCGGGCTCCTCCTCTTACCCCGACGCCCTCCACATATGTTTCGTCCACTTCAACCTGCCCCTCTAGCCGGTCCAGACCAGGCCCCACCATCGCGCGTTGCAGCTTCTGCAGCCACAACCACGCCGTTCTGTAACTGCCAAGACCCAGCAAGCGCTGAAGCCCCGAGGCGCTGAGCCTATGCTTCTGGTCGGTCATCCACCACATAGCTCGGAACCAGTCCTGCAAAGGAATTCGGGTTCGATGGAAGATCGTCCCCGCCGTAACCGATGCCTGGTACCCACACTGGCGGCACATCAAGAGACATCGGGTGGTTGTCCAACTGCCGCTGGTTGTGCACTGGGGGCAACGGAACCCAGTCGGCCAACGCAACCGAGCCAGGTAGGCACGACACGCACCTTCTGTGGCAAAGCGCTGCTCGAATTCGGCGAGGGTCCGCATAAAATCCTCCACGATGTGATTCCCCTGTTCCTGGAAGGAACTGGAGTAAAGTGCATAGTTTTTACGAGAAAAATAATACAGGATGGTCTTGAATGTCAAGTCCGCAGGGGCACCTTTTCACCTTCTGCTTCTCAAGCCAAGTGCTGATGGAGAATCGGCATGCCCGTAGTGGATCTGCAGCTCGCACCGACCACCGGCCCGGCTGAATGGAACACCGCGCAGGCCATGCGGTGCTGCCAGGCCCGATGGGGATTCACCCCCCCCCCGACGAGGGTGCCGACAAAGGCCACACTGCCGGAACTTCGTCTGATGTCTGTGTCAACACGGGATTCGTCTTCACATCGCCTGAGTCCGCAGCTGGCGCACCCCCGGTTGGACAACCTGCTCAGGCGGCACACGGATCATCGCCTGACCCACGGTTTCACATAAAGGTCGAAGAGATTTTCGGCTGGATGAAGATGATCGGGCCTCGCATAAGAGCCGGTTCCCCTGTGCGAAGCGCACGCATCAAACAGGTAATCTGGTCGGCACAGCGTACAATCTGAGACTGTTACAAAACGTGTGACAGCTACTCTCAGTGAAGCGATTCTTCTTCGTAGCGTGACGCGCCCAGGCATGGGGCCGGTCACATTGCTGCTCCCGTGATGTGGCTTCGTCCTCTGGGATTCAGACCACCTCAGCTCGCTCATGAGCTCGCTCATGCGGGACACCACTGTGAACTGATGAGGCGGACCAGACTTGTGCAACTCACGACAAAGGTGATCATTACCGCATCACCGCTGATTATCGTCACGTTTGCAATCCCTCGGTGGCGAGGCATGGGCTAACCGGTGATGCATGGTCAACTCGACAAGTTTACGCTCGATCATTGGCCACACACAACGATTCCGCTGGGACAGCCCAGAGCCAGGCCGATTTCCTCAGGATGCATTGGGCACACTCGGTATTGACTAACCCGAAGTCGATGCCCCGAAGCAGATCGCATGAAAGATGCGGCCGATCGCCCAGGACCTGCCTATACAGCCAGTTGCCGAAGTAGGAATCCGCCGCGCTACCTTGCCCGAATATATTAATATAATACTTAGCACTAAATACTTGCCTATCAGCATCAGCTCGCATTCCTCGTAAAGGGAATCTTGCAACTGTCTCAATCTGTTGCGGATCAGTCGATTGTGGCCGTTGCTGATGACGGCGTGAGAGTGCGGTGGATCCGACTACGCACTGCGGAACAAGGTCCTGATGAGTCAGAGGGAAGGAGACATTACGCCAATGGGATTCATGGGATAGATCGTGATCATGATAAGGTATCGTCTGTAAAAGGTACACTGTTAAACAGTCTGCCAATAAATCTCTCTCAAGAATTAGGGGTTTCTCCTACTTGCTCCAGACAGACGCTTGTGGTATTACAGCGGCTCGAATCCACCATCAACCCAGGAGGTTATTATGGAAATTGCTATTGCTATGGGCGGCTTAGTTGCCGCGTTCGCCGGGCTGGGGGCTCTGATTCTGTTTACACCATATGATAAATGATAGCAGGCAAGAATGTGCGCCTCCCATTCTTGTTCCTACGATTGAGTGGGTTGCGCCATTCTTATTCAGCTCCGATGTAGTGGCGTGAGTGTTGTTGGGGCTGTTTGGTGGTCTTGGTCTTCCCACCTCACATTGGTGGGAAGAGCGAAAGTGATGGTCGATAACTGGCTTGCACATCAAGTCGGCCGACTGGCCGTCACTCGCCACATGTCCTATTTCTCAGCATCGACCTTGGAGAGTGTGCCAATGTACCCCTGTCAAACCATCGATGCACCCTGTCGGCATGACGGAAGCCACACGTAGAACGCCAGAATCTTGCAGTTCTTTTGTGTGACTACAAGAACTGCCATGCAGAGTGTAGCTCACACGTGGGGGATGGCCACCCAAGAAACATATCCCCCTTCGAGTGTACCGCTGTCGTATGTGAACGCTGGGACACCAACTAAGGCAGCTACTTTTTGTGCGTCCAGGTGCCGAGCCAGGTAAACTGGAAAGGGCGGCGCGCTGAGCGCCGTCTCGATGCCGGGCACTCCAGCAAGCCCTCTTCTTTTTCTCGCCACACCGAACTCAGATGAATCCTCGCGGTGAGAGTCAGTATTCGACCCAAGCTTATCGATGGTGGGAGGTTACGATACCGTCAGATCTGAGACAACGAGAGCAAGGCGGCGTAGCTGACCCGCAGACTCTCACACCTCGCGTCTTGCCGCTTGCCGTGCCCGTATCCTGAGTCTACTAAACTACCGCATGACTCAGTAGGCCATACCAAGGTACACGGTCTTACAGCCACCAAAGTGCCAATGATTTATTCGGTACCGCTATTCTTCAAACTCCAAAAGGTTAAACGGCGGGTTGAACCTCATACCTGACGACTAGGCCAGTGAAGAGGTAAACGGCCTAAAGTACTTTCCACAGCATGTTACTCATTAAGCGGTTCACGAAAACCCTGCGGGCACGCAGAAACTCTACTACGTGCACGTCCGGGGCATGAGGAGTTCACCGCGCACGGAACTCAAGAAATTTATCATTTTTTCTCGGCTACTCTGAAACCTCACGTTACGGGATAGAATGCATTCGTTCGCCGCGGCTTTGCGGACGGTCATTTTGAGCACCCACTGGATATCCTCTGCCACCTTACATGGTTCGGCTCATCGACTTCGAAAAGGTCACAATAGCTTTTGCAATCTGCTCGCCCATTCCTGAATGTTTCCCAGCCCTGATACTCATCGCCCACGATAACTTGCACACTAGCGACCAAGTACCAGACTTGATCTGAAGGCGAACTGATCGTACGGGAATCTCAGCAGCTATGAATAATCAGGGAATATCACTCTTGCTTTTTTCATTGAACTTGAGTCTTTGGGCCGCACCCACGATCAATATCGTGATCGAGGTCATGTTTCCAGCGGGTTGGTCGCTATTTGGCGAGGAAGGATACTGCTTGTGTCTCGAGATTGGAAGCAACCAGTGAATTTGAGCCCAGTCCCCCTCCCGCATCAAGGCCTAGCCATGATGCGGAGTAGGATCTCTACTACCTGCCCTAAAACAAAGGAGGGAGAGGTAAAACCCCTCCCTCCTGCAGATTGTTCCGCTATTTCTGCACGACCCTGATAACTGTGCCGCCCTTGGCGTAACAGCTAACGAGATCGTTGCGTCTAGATATCCTCAGATAACCTTGACTACTGATTACTTCTTCTCATTCAAGCCTTGGTAGATATCAGGATTCGCTGTACCCTCTACCTTCAGCAAGCCAACCGCACCTTTTGCGATGCGGAAGATTGAATGGTCAACATTGATAAAGGTTCCAGGATATTCAACTTTAAACTCTGCCATGGAGGAGCCACCTGCAGGCACCACGGTGGTTTGGAGGTTCTGCAATGGAGGCGTAACCAAAGAACCCTCGGGGTACACCCGGTCAAATATCTCGCCGATGACGTGCCAAGAGGCGACCAGGTTGGGGCCTGCGTTGATATAGAACATTCGAATGGTGTCGCCCACCTTGGCGGTCAGAGGATTCTTGACAAGCGCGCCGGCGCTGCCGTTAAACACCACATGTGACGGATGTTCCGCTAACCCATTCTCGAACGAAAACTCCAGGGTGTCGCCCTTCTTGCCAGGCTTGGTGTAAAACTCGCTTTGCACCACATAGTATTCTTTCTCTACCTTTTTAAGCCCGCCCGCCGGCTCAACTAAGATCCCGCCATACATTCCATTCGCGATGTGTTCAGGGATTGATGGAGATGCAGTGGCACAGTGATAGAAATAGAGGCCAGCATTGAGAGCCTTAAACTTCAGTTTGCTTTCCTCTCCCGGCTCAGTATTGAGCATCGCGGCTCCACCACCTGGTCCCGTAACCGCGTGAAAGTCAATATTGTGACTCTCCGAGCTGTCCTTCCTGTTCTTCAAATGGATCTCAACCGTATCCCCCACCATCACCCGGATCATGGGCCCTGGTACGGTTCCAGTCGCTCCTTGGGCTCCAAGACCCCAGAATTTATAATTGTTATCGTCGCTGAGCCTACCGACCCACTCGGACGCTTCCAGCTCTACGATGACGTGGGCTGGCGTGGTTCGTGTGATCGGGGGAGGAACATTTGGTGCAGTTGTGAGTTGAGCCTTGATGGTCTCCATCGCAAACCCTGTATTGGCGAGAAAACACGAAGCCACAACAGATGCGCTGAACAGTCCGACATTGCGCACAGTACGCAAAAAGCGAATAGACATGGGGCCTCCTTTTATTTTTGAATGCTCTGATGATTCCAACTATACATTGACGTGATACCTACCGAATACTCTCAGCCCCAATTCAGGGCATGTGGACTTTCCTCCTGCTTAAGGTTTGTAATCCGTGTGTTCTGAGGGTTTGCCATCGTGCGAAAACTGGTGCTCATACGCCATCACCTGCCACATCTGCTCCTCCGACAGAAGGCTCTTCCAGGACTTCATCTTTGTCTTCGGAACACCTTCTGCCACTCGCCAGAACCAGAAGCTGTCTGAGAAACGGCCGACGTTTTTCGGGTCACGAAGATCCCGCGCCCCTTTCTTCACCGGTTTACCGTCCTTGCCGTGGCAGCTGGCACAGTTGACGAGCGGGTTAATTTCTCCAATGTAAATCTTCCCTCCCTCTGCAATGACCTTAGGATCCGTCCACCAGCCAGCCGGCATATGTTTATCGGCATAGTCAGCTGGAACCGGGGGCAATGGGGGCTCATCTCCAGAATAGGCGACACCTCCAGATAGAATCAGAATGCACCCCATCACCATGACTGAAATCCCAACCTTCGTTCTCGACATTCACGCCTCCTTTTCTTCCTAATGGTGAGTCTCGCCTCTCGGCGATGTCTTGCCTCATAAGAACTCAACAGAGATAACTACTCGGAATACTCACACTGACCGACCTTGAACAAGCCGGCCTAGGTGCTAGGCCCTCCCCTGCTTGAAACAGCGACCAGCCATGGCCGGCCACATAAAATCATCCACGACGGCTGGATTGCCGGTTTGTCGCCCATTCGTTGATAAAGTGAGGTCGAAGGTATCGGAGAAGTTATGTGTAATCCGGCTGATGCGACCATCGGAGGATATGATACCAGACATGGCCAGCCAATGAAAAGGACGATGCCTGGGGCGCATACTACGGTTACTTAATCGATGACTTCTGTATTTGCTTGCGTGATAGTCCATGTATGTAGGTAGATATAACACTCAGGTGAGGAGCAAACCTTGTCCAGATCAACTTTTGGACCTGTTGCTCAAACCTCTGATCGAACCCATTGGGTACCAGAATTCATTTGTTGTGATTCTCTTAGAACGATCGCATTAAAGATACGCCAGTCCTACCCCTGTGGTAGCAGCAAAGACCGTTGGGCACAACCCATCATCAGGAAAGCTGCCACCCATGGCAGCCCCTCTCTCAATCCGTGGGGGCCATATACACATACGAATTATCTAGTGTCAAGGGGTTTGTGAAGCAGGATCCGCCGAACGTTTACTTCCTGCCAGGGGGCACCCCACATGATGCAGAAAGGTAGTGAGCGAGGGTCAGCAGAGGGTGGAAGAATCACGCTGAACCATATACCTCGTGGGCTTGTATTATTTGACCGCAATCTATCCGGATTCACTCCAGACATGGCTTCATTAATACGCGCATGTATGACGCGGCTATTGTGATGCGCTTACCGCCCCCATTTTCTATTCAGCAGTCCTCCAGCTACAGATCGTGTGTGTCACCTACCATTATTTAGGCTTCTGCACGATAACCGCATACCATCCGAGACCGTCATACTCCTGGTAACCAAGCGTCTTTGCAAACGCGATCAATTCATGACCGGCAGTGAAATAATGGCCCTTGCGTTGCCCGTGATGTTCAAGGAGGAACGGCAAGAGAATTCCATCGTTGTCGGATGCGGCAATAATGCGCAGGTTGCTGTCCAGCAATAGCACGCGGCTGCGCTTCCATTCATCTTCGGATAATGAAGGTTCTGTCCGAACAATGGTTGTCGCTTGAACTTCCCAATCAAAAATTACGCCTAGAACACCAACGATCTTTCCATTGATGTTCCCCTCCTTACGAACAGACGCGGCATACACCGCCGTCAATTTATCATTATGAAGTGGATCGTGAGCAATGTCGTCAACCACATACTGATCGCCGCTCGTCCTCGACATGGCCTTCTGGAACCACCGTAATGTAGAAATATCGGCACCGGTGACCCTAGGAAATTTCTCCGGCTGTGAACAGGCCCTGACTTTCCCATCGATCCCCACCAATACAAGGTTCATATACACAGAATAAAAACGATTAATCAGACCCAGGCGTGCAACCGCATGATCGATGGACGTTCGATTCGGCGACTCTACACAACGAAAGAGCGCATCATCCGTCGCCCACCAACGAACGTCGGCCGTACGCTCATACAAATTGCGCACGATGAGTTGCACGAGGGTCTGTGACATCTCCGAGAGTCGGTCACTCTCTTTTTCCGCGAACTGCCGATGCAATTCACCGGTGCTCGACCGTATCACGCCCAGCTCTTTCGAGGCATTGGCGGCTTGCGCAGCCAGGTTTTTTACTTCGGAGGCTACCACCGCAAATCCCCGGCCGGCATCACCAGCTCTCGCTGCCTCTATGGTGGCGTTCAGTGCAAGAATATTGATTTCACTTGTGATTCTTTCACTTACGAACATGTGATCATTGATTCGTGTTTCTATATTACCGATGATCTCGTTGATGTTAAGACCCTTCATACATGGACTCTTATGTAGACATCGTTTCGTGTGACATCTCGATGCGCCACCTTGGACAACCACTACCGTCGTAGGTGTCCGCCATTTCTTAACGCATGCGTTGACGTGCCAATCCTCACAGCATATTCAGGGAAGGACTATCGTCCAACTCATGAGGAACCGCGGTACGGGGGCTTATTTCGTGATTCGTTTTGCTGCTTCGACAATCGATCGTGCTCCGATGCCAAAGTGATCGACGAGTTCTTCCGGCTTCCCGCTGTGTGGGATCGAGCGAACGGCGAGCTTATGCACTTTGATACCTTCGGGTCCGACCGTACTCAGCACAGCATCCCCGAGACCACCGTGCGCATAATGATCCTCAACGGTAAGGATGCGTCCCTGTGTGGACCTGGCGCTGTCGAGCAAGGTGGTGCGGTCGATAGGGACGATACTATAGAGATCGATGATCCGCACGGAGATGCCGGACGCTTTCAATGTGTCGTAGGCCTTCAAGGCTTCGAAGAGTGTGACGCCGGCTGCGACGATTGTGAGGACATCTGACGCGCTTTGGCGAATGACTTTGGATCCGCCGATGTGGAACGTTTCATCGGGCCCGTACAAAACCAGAGACTTGGGGCGACCGGCTCGAATATAGACCATCCCTTTGTGCGTCGCAGCTGTTTCGACGAGCCGATAGGTACACGTCGCATCGGAAGGATACAACACCGTCACGCCCGGTTGCGCAGCCATCATCGCAATATCTTCCAGGCCCATTTGCGACGGACCGTCTTCCCCAATGCTCACACCGACATGTGTGCCGACAAGTTTGATGTTCGAGCCACTGATGGCAGCCATGCGGACGAAATCGTAGGCCCGCGTATAGAACGCCGCAAACGTAGCCACGAACGGAATTTTCCCGCAGGCTGCTAATCCCGCTGCGGCTCCAAGCATGTTCTGCTCTGCGATAAAATTTTCAAAGAATCGACTGGGAAACTTCTTGCCGAACTTATCGGTATAGGTCGAGTTTTTCACATCGGCATCCAAGCCCACGACCAGCGGATTGACTGTACCCAGTGCTTCCAGTGCGACACCGAATGCTTCGCGCGTGGCGGCAGTGTCGCCGACTTTGTAGGGCGAAGGTGGGAGAGGGCTGATAGGCGACGTTCCCTGAGCCGGCGTCGATGGTTTCTTAATTGAAATGGCTGTGCTGCTCGGCCTCAACTGTTTGGTCAATTCATCCATCGCTCTCTGGGTTTCCTCACCTTTGGCGATGGCCTTCCCATGCCAGCCAGGATGGTTTTCCATGAAGGAGATGCCCTTACCCTTAAACGTTTTGGCCAGGAGAACCGTCGGTTTGCCCTTCGTAGAGGCAGCGGTATCAAATGCCGCGAGCAAGGCTGAAAGATCGTGCCCGTCAACCACCAGTGCCTGCCACCCAAAGCCGGCCCATCGGGAACGATACGCCTCCATGTCGTGCTGCAGCATGGTGGGATCGCTTTGACCGAGTCGATTGACATCGATAATGGCACAGAGGTTATCCAAGCCATGATGGCGCGCGACATCAGCCGCTTCCCATACAGATCCCTCGACGGATTCTCCATCGCCCATCAAGACGTAGGTTCGGTGATCCAGTTTATCGACGAACTTTGCATTCAGGGCGATGCCGATGCCGACCGGAAGGCCTTGTCCCAAAGAACCTGTCGCCATATCGACAAACGACAAGCGAGGGGTCGGGTGCCCTTCCAGATCCGAGGTCAGCGTGCGTAACTTCAAGAGATCACTTTTTGGGAAGAGACCTGCTTCCGCCCAAGCGGCGTAAAGCAATGGGGCCGCATGGCCTTTGGACAACACAAACCGATCATTATTGAAGGATTTCGGATTTGTGGGATCGTATCGCATGACGGAGAAGAACAACGCTGCGACGATATCTGCAGCGGAACAGCAGCTCGAAGGATGCCCACTGCCGGCTTCAGTCGTCGCACGAACACTCTCGATCCGGAGCTGCGTGGCCTTGTTTTGTAATGCAGCCAGCAAGTCGTCGGAAACGGTTGAGCTAGCCATCGGAGCTCCTTTCGGGATTTGGATGCTAAGAATGCTGCCGGACTCTTCTCAGTCTTCTCTCTATCGGCCATAACATGGTGGGGCTTAAGGCTAACAAAATGAAAAGGGGGAGTCAATCAACCTCACCACGCCTGTCAATCTGGTATAGACATACTCAACTCTCACCAATGCAGACATGTCCGGATTACTCCATCGTGGTCTCCCCTCCGTGACTACAGTCAAGTCAGATGCGCCGGTGCCACCACTGGTGCTCGAAGAAGCGCTGTCTGCGAAGAGAAGCCGGAGAGTCCGTCACGCATCGACATCACGATCACCTCAAGATCGTACTGCACGAAGAGCGATCGAGTACTCCGAGGAAACACCTCCTCCCGCTGTGACCATGCGCACGAATGGAGATCGAAGAGAAGGACCTTAACTCGTAAGTCCAGCTATCAAGGATTGGATCGTTAGCGGCGAGCATCCTTCGGCTCGATTATTCACAAGCACGAACGCACTCTTTCCCTGGCTCACGCTCTGTTGAACTAACGCCGTGGTGTCCTGTCTCATGCGCGGTTGTGCAGCGATGATCCGGTCGTAGGGTACGTATCGTTCGACTGCTTTCTCGTGGGCGAGTCCCAGCGGCGTCAGGAGCCGGATCACCACATGAGGAGCAGTAAACGTCTGCCCGAGCAGGCGATGTTGCTCGGAAAGTGCTGGCATGGCCGTCCAATGGTTGTACACGTGGGAAACCTGGTGTGTGCGCAGGATGTTCAGATACCGTGATCCAAGAATCGCGGGGTTGCGGACTTCTATTGCGTACTGTGGTCCTACTGGCAATGTGCCGAGAAATCGGTCCAACGCGTCAAGAAAGGCGGCAGGCTCCATGCCCCAGCGTTGGAATTCAAAAATGAATGGACCAAGTTTCGATCCCAAGCTCTCGTGTGCCGGTGCCCACACCAAGTCTCGAAACACACTGGCATCAAGAAATCGTGGATTGGGTTTCCCAGCTTTGGCTCCGTAGCGGGGAAGATTTACAAAGGTTGGGATAGTGATCTCTTCCCAGACCTTAGAACAGAAGCGGAAATCTTCTGGGACTTGTTTCGCATAGTGTGCGAGTTGCGCCGCGCTGGCCGGACGATAGAAGGAGTGGTCGATGCCAACGGTACGAAAGAGTAGGATTCCATCCATCTCGTAGCCGGCATACTCTGCCAGGGCGTCTTGGCTGAATCGGCTCTTCGTATAAGCCCGTTGGTAGACCAACCCCTGCCAGCCTTCATAGGCCCAGGAGCTCGTACCGAGTCGAACGTAGCGGAGGTCGGTAAACACAGGAAGGTGATTATAGAGAATTTATCTTTAAGAACAATGGGATAGCTTGACATGCCGGCAGTCTTCACGCAGACTGCCACTCATGCAGGATCAGACTGAGCAGGCCCTTCTTGCCCAACTCGCTGAACGTGCCGGCATCGCGAAAGACTATTACGATATCGCAGGCACGCTTCACCATACCTCTGATGACACCCGACGCGCCATCCTCACTGCTATGGGCTATGCAATCGATTCGGCTGCATCACTGACCCAGGCATTGCGAGAATGGGATGAGGCACCGTGGCAACGCCCTTGCGACCCGGTGCGGATCCTGCGTGACGGCGAGACAGAACTTTCTGTGTCCTGTTATCTGGCGCTCGAAGATGGGAAAGAAGGGTCCGTCGCTGTGGAGTGGCAAATCCGCGATGAAGCGAATGCCGTGGTGCAGGAAGGGCAGGCAGGTCCTGGACTTTCCGCCACGGAAATCCGCTTTCTCAATGGCCGACGACATGTGCGTGTCGAGATACCTGCCCCATGTGGTCTTTCGCTCGGGTACTACACGATGGCGGTACGAGCGGAAGGTCTAGTTGGGGGGATCGTGGGAACGATGCGTGTCATCGTTGCGCCGCATCAGTGCTATGCCCCACCATGGCTCGAGGCGAACCAACGGATGTGGGGATTGGCCCTGCAGCTCTATTCATTGTCCTCCGATCGTAATTGGGGATGCGGCGACTTCACCGATCTTGGCCGGATCGTGGAGTGGGCCGGGAAGGAACTCGCCGCCAGAGTCATCGGACTCAATCCGCTGCACGCACTCCGGAATACCTCGCCGTATCACATCAGCCCCTATGCCCCATACAGCCGACTGTATCTCAATGAACTCTACATCGATCTCGAGCGGCTGCCGGAGTTTTATGGGTCGGAGGAAGCACAGCAACAATTCCGTGCCCCAGAATTTCAAGCCAAGCTTCAGGCACTGCGAGAGAGCCGACAAGTGGACTACGATGCCGTTCAGACCGCCAAACGAATGATGCTCGAATTGGCGTACCGCAGATTCCTGACAGAGTCCTACAGCGGAGAAGAGCCAAATCTTCAACCAAAGACATCGCGCGCCCGACTCTTAGAACAGTTTATCCAGTCCGAGGGCACATCGCTTGAGCTGTATGCCACCTTCCAGGCATTGGAGGAAGAACGCCGGCTGATTCAACCCAAGTCGGCCACCTGGCATGATTGGCCCAACCAGTTTCTGACGCCTGGCCAACCGGTTCGTGAATATGCAAAACGACACCGAACCCGCATTCGCTTCTTTGAATACATTCAGTGGGTGGCGAGTGAACAGCTGAACGAGATCCGTCGGACGGCCGACCAGTTGGGGATGCCGATCGGACTGTATCAGGATCTGGCTCTTGGGGCTGAACGCAATGGCGCCGAGGCCTGGATCTATCAATCGGTGCTGGCGTTCAAAGCCGACTGCGGCGCTCCACCGGATGCGTTTGCCCCAAAGGGACAGAACTGGGGCTTGCCCCCGATGAACCCTCACGCGCTACGCGCCAGCGGCTATGAGCTGATGATTCAACTATTACGCAATAATTTCCGGTCCGGCGGGGCCATTCGATTGGATCATGTGATGGCATTCTTCCGTCTCTTTTGGATTCCACGCGGGAGACCCGCGTCCGAAGGGACGTATGTGCAGTACCCCTTTGAAGACTTGTTGGCCATCGTGGCATTGGAAAGTGTTCGATCCAAGACTCTCGTGATTGGAGAAGACCTCGGTACGGTCCCCGATTGGGTCAGAGAGCAGTTGGCAAAAGTAAGGGTGTTATCCTATCGTGTGTTCTACTTCGAGCGCAGTTCAGACGGCGCGATGAAGTCACCCGGCGACTATCCAGTTCAATCGTTGGCTGTGGCCACAACACATGACTTGCCAACGCTCACCGGGTTTTGGTCCGGCGAAGATTTGCACGTGCGGGCAAAGTTGGGCGCCTTTATAGATGATGCGGCGCAGCGACAAGCCTGGGAAGAGCGCCAGCGTGACAAGGCAAGCATCCTCCGCGCTCTTCAGCGGGAGCACCTTCTGCCACATGGCGTGACGGAAGATCTGGCTACCGCGCCCGCCATGACGACTGATCTCTGCCAAGCCATACATGTCTATCTGGCCCGCACGCCATCCTGTATCGTGTTGGCAAACGTTGAAGACGGTCTGAGCGAACTTTCACAAACCAATCTTCCCGGGACGATCGACAGTCATCCGAACTGGACCCGTAAGTATGCAGTTCATGTGGATGAGATGGCATGTGATGAACGCCTGCGGCAGCTTGGCGCGGTCTTGCGTTCCACCCGTCCGCTAGGGTAAGACCCTCTAGAAGGATGCTGAAAAAGTCCGCCAGCGGTGTTCTCGCATCGCTCAGAGGCTCAACGTACCGAAGCGTACGCCTCGCCTCTTCGCTCGCTGCGGCCTTGCTGGACGGCCATTTTGAGCATCCTTCTGGGATGTCCTTTCATGTCCCAGACATGCAGGCCCTCTACGTTCTGCTGCCTCGAAATGGGTTTCCCCTAGTCTGCTTGAGAGTGGACCATGGTTCATCGCCAGTCTAGGCATTGCCTATTCCCATGTTGAAACAAAACCGCATTGTGCTGGCGATCGCAGGGGCGGTGTTCTTGGCGATCGTCGTGCTTGAAATGGCCATCCCGGCGAATGTGGTCGGTGCATACGGTTTTGTGTTGCCGATTCTGTTGGTTGCAACGGTGCGCAGTCGCGGCCTCATGCTGATTACGGTGGTGGCCTGTATCTTGGCGACCTATTTGGGGCTGATGCAACCGACCAAGCCTGGACGGTTTCAGTCAGCGGTGATCAATCGAAGTGTGGTTGCCGGAGTGCTCCTGATCGTGGCCTATATCGGCATGACCTGGGAAGAGCGCAAGGCAAGAGAGGAGGCGGCGCGTGCAGCGCTCGCCCGGGAGACGGAAAATCTCTTGAAGGCCAATACCCAGCTGGTCTCTGCGAAAGACCAGCTGAACCGGTCGGAACGCCTCGCTGCGGTGGGACAATTGGTGGCGTCCGTGGCACATGAGGTAGGCACGCCGCTGCACTCAATTGCCTGGCACGTGCAAGCGCTGGCTGAAGAGCCGGGCGTCACACCTGAGATGAAGAAGCGGGTGACGGTGATCGATGAGCAGCTCACCCGGGTGGTTCGAATCATTCAGGATTTGCTCTCCTCCACAAGACCGCGCCTACCTGAACCAACCTGGTTGCCCGTGGAGCAGGTGATCAGCCCCGCAGCAGTCTTGATGGAACCGGCCTTTCATGCGAAAGAAATTACACTGACAGTCGAAATTCCCAAGGACCTCCCGCTCATCTGGGCCGATAAGGAAAAACTGCATCAAGTGTTGGTGAATGTATTAACCAATGCCTTAGCGGCTACCCCACCGCATGGAACCGTGAGCGTATCCGCGGGAGTCCGTGCGGCCTCGTCCGATGAACTCGACCGTGGCCGCCAGGTGGCCAGTGCGATGTCACCTCAGGTGATCGCGGTCGCGGTGCGGGATACGGGATGCGGCATGCCAGAGCCCGATGTGCAGAAAGCGTTCGAGCCATTTTTTACGACCAAGGCGGTTGGCAAGGGGACTGGATTAGGACTATTCTTGAGCCGCGAAACAGTCCTGGCCCATGGAGGCAGTCTGGCGCTAGAGAGCGACACCAGCCAGGGCACAACCGTCACGGTGACATTACCTGCACTGTGACCTTACCCGGATTGAAGACCGAGCCAACGCCCGTGATCGAGAGGGGATGATGCAGCCAGTGAATATTCTCGTAGCCGACGACGATGCGGTCGCGCGCGAACTCTTGGCCGAGGCCTTAAAGAAAGAAGGCTATGCCGTTGAAGCCTTCGCCAGTGGAGAAGAGGTCATCGCTCGTGGGCGCCAGGGGCGAGTGTATCTGGTTCTGACAGATATTCGTATGGGCGCGGTCGATGGGCTCACCGTCTTGCGTGAGTTTAAACGTATGAGCCCCGACACAGCCGTCGTGGTACTGACCTCGTTCGGATCTCTGGAAGGGGCGATCGAAGCGATCAAGCAAGGGGCCTACGACTATCTCGCTAAACCGTTTAAGAAAGAGGATATCAAGCTGGTGGTCAAGCGGAGTCTCGATCACTGCCGCCTCGTCCGAGAGAATGCCCGGTATCGTCAGGAATTGAAGACCAAAGATGAATGGTCGCCGTTGGTGGGAAGCAGTCCCGCCATGTTGGAAGTCTATAAGATGGTGGCGCGGGTGGCCAACAGCAAGAGCACGGTGCTCCTGCAAGGGGAAAGCGGGACCGGCAAGGAGCTGGTCGCACGGGCGATCCATGCGAATGGACCTCGTCGGGACAAGCCATTCATTCCGGTGAATTGTGGGGCGTTGCCGGACACCCTGCTGGAATCGGAAATGTTTGGGTACGAGAAGGGAGCCTTTACCGGCGCGGTGGGACACAAAGTCGGGCTCTTTGAATCCGCGAACGGGGGCACGTTGTTTCTTGACGAGATCGGCGAGTTGGGGCAGGCCGTGCAAGTCAAGCTCTTGCGGGTCATGCAAGATCATGAAGTCCGCCGTGTCGGCAGCACGACATCGACGAAAGTCGATGTCCGTATCATTGCCGCGACAAATCGAGATCTCGAGCAGCTCGTCAAAGAAGGGAAATACCGTGACGACTTATTTTATCGGCTCAATGTCGTGCGTATCACCTTGCCGGCGCTCGTGGAGCGGCGAGAGGATATTCCCATGTTGGTGCATCACTTCTTTGAAAAATACGCGGTGGGGGCGTCGCATGCGGTGCGCGGAGTGCTGCCGGAAACGATGACATTGTTGATGCAGTACCGATGGCCCGGCAATGTACGTGAGCTGGAAAATGCCATTGAGCGGGCTGTCTCGTTGAGTCATGGTCCCCTCCTCACGCCAGATGATTTGCCGGCATCACTACACCAGACAGAACTGCCATTGAAGGAGACGACCGGGGCGATCGGCCACATTGATGAGGGGTGTTTGTCGCTTGAGGAAGTCGAGAAGCGTCACCTCGTCCGGGTGCTGAAGGAAACCAAGGGGAATAAGGTCAAAGCGGCGAAGATTCTCGGGATTGACCGGCGCACGCTCTATCGGATGGCTGAACGGTTTGGATTGGATCTTGGTGACGATGTCGATAGCGGAGAGTTCACCTAAGAGACTGTACACAGGCTTTGTTGGAAGCTCGTAACCACTCGCCCTCGATTCTTGGCGCACTGGGACAGCGGTCCGGTGAATTCTCCCACCGAAGCACGTGTATGCTCAGATAATAAGGAGGGTGCGGGTCACTTGGCGTGACTGACCTTCAATCGATAGACGAGATGCGTATCAGTCTGCATGACGCCCTCGATCTCATGAATCCTGCTCAACACCAACCGGGTCAGAGCATCTTGGTCGGCCACTTCCACCACCACGATAATGTCCGGCTTACCCCAGCACGGATCGATGGTCTTGATCTGCTTGATTTCGGACAGGGCCCGGACCACATCACTCGTACGCCCCGGTAATACATTGATAAGCACGTAGGCCCGATCCGACATGATTCTCCCACCATCGACCGGAGCGTGAATCGTACAAGGCACCGCAGAAATCTCGTCATGGCCAACGTAGCGGATGCCCGTTGTCTGTGTCAATGCGGAAGAGCCTGCGGACGATGTGGGACGCGGGACGGCGGAAAGTTTTGGCTTTCTCATTCATCACCTCATTTTGGAGCGACAAGGACATCAATCATAAATGACTCATTCACACTCGTGAGACTCGCTTCGAGGCCTCGAGGGTTCCCGATACGACCTTCGGGATCGTACATAAAACACAAGAGCGTGGTGGCGCGATCACGGGACCGGTACCGTTCCGCATCGACCCGGAGTTGGTCCCCGAGATCTTTGGCGTTGAGACCAGGACGTGTTTTCTTGACGATCACCGCAAGTCGACCGTCATCCAGCAAGAGCGTCGTGCGCGGGGCCCCATCTGCATAACTCGGCATCCATTCATCCGTGCCGATGTCGTCGAATTGGATTCGTAGGAGTGCATGCAAGAGATCTTGCGCATCAAACTCATCCTCCACACTGAGCGTGGCTCGATACTCCCCACGGAGTCGTAACTGCCGAGCGACGGCGTGAAACCGACCACAGAGTGTCTTCACAAGATCAACCGGGCTCGATCCGCCCTGAAGAGGCGGAGGTGCTGGCTCCTTATGCAAGGATGCCCCGACCAACTTGGAGGGACTTGGCTGCGACTGCGGGGGCATGGGAAGCGATTCTTGCATTTGGGGCGCTGGTTTGGCAGAGGGAATTGCATGCATGATGGGCTCCGGTCCATGACGTGGTGGCTGTGGCCTCATGGTAGGTGCCGAAGCCGCCTGTGCTGGTTCTGGAGTCTGTGGTGGCCGATGCAGCGGCGCCGGGGCAGGTCGAGCTACCGGTTGGGGAGGGGGATCGGGCATCACCTGCGCGGGTGGCGCCGGTACAATCGTTGATGGCTCAGGCTGAGACGTGGATGGGCTCAGAGGCTCTGGGTTTCCCAGAGAAACAGGGGGAACGGAAGCGAGCGGAGGTAGAGGCGGCGTGGCGGTGGCTGAGGACAGATCGAGATTCGTGGTCATGGCAACGGACATGATGACTGGCGGTGGCGTAATCGGTGCCGTTCGCATCATGGTCATCTGGACCGTCGGAATTGATGGCGGCACAACTGTCATCTTTGGACGCATGGGTGTTGGTGAATCTGGCAGTGTTGGTGGAACTTGGGCAAGAGGCGGCCCTCCTTGTAGCTCTCGTTTTTTCTGCTCAAGCGATGCAATAAGGGTCTTGATGAGTGCGAGGCTCTGCTGCGTCTCCTCAGGGCTACCCATGAGAAGTTTCTGGTGCCGGTGCTCTTGGAATTCAGAGGACTTTTCGCCAAAGGTGCGACGGATGCACTCACGAAATTGTAACTCTGTTCTGGCCCTGCCCGCGTCGAGATAGGGGAAGCCTTCTCGGCCAAGGTCTTCCACCTTCGCAAGGAATTCCTGGAGGTTTCCAATTCCACGAGTGAGCTCTTCTATCGTGGCAGCTTTGGACCGCACGCGAGACTGTTCAGATGTCTTTGCTCGTGCCATGGGGTGTGGGAAAAGTCTAGCCCAGGCTTCGCAACGTGGCAAGAAAACATGGGAAAGCGAGCAGCGCTGGCTGACATCTCTGGAGGAAGCGATTTGGATATCCGACAGGCGACAGGAGCGATTGAGGAGAATCAGCCAAGCGCATTCCGCTCGGCAAAGAAGGAACCCACATGCTGTGGTAGTGGAACAACGAATGTGCCGCCCCTACCCGTCCTGTCCCTGGGTCAGCCCCTACCTCGGGAAATGACTTCGCACCACTCCAACGAACAGGTAGGTGAGAGCCTGTGGGCAAGTCGGGCTAGAGAAGAGGCCATTTCATGATTTTCGTCGAACGGCTGCTCGTAAATTGGTAACAAGGAGTCCCAAGACACATCTCCGCGCGCACCAGTCGGAGGGCTACAAATATTAGAGGGCCGAACAGCCTGAAAAATTGATGCCCCCGATACGAATTGAACGTACGACAAACGGTTTAGGAAAGCGTTGTCACCACCCTACTGCAGCCCACTCAGGCTCATTCAGGCCAAGTCTAACCAAGAGTTACGAAAAAATCGACTTTGGCTGGAGTAGGCCTGAGTGAGCTGGAGTGAGTTGGAGTTGAGCACAAAATGAGCACAATTGGCTCTCAGGAGGGAACGGCGAAATCGAAAAAGAGTTTGCGAGACCTGAATGAGTGTCTGTTGGTCATGCATGAATGAAGCTTCAATTGAAGCTATCAAAGTCAGGGATTCGCAGCGTCGTAGGCTCGGCGAATCTCAGGCAACGTCCGATCAGTGAGAGAGCGCAGTTCCTCTAAGGTATGAAACAGCAATGTGCCGGTCGCTCCAGTCGCTCCTACTTGGCCACTCTTGATCCCCTCATAGGACTGGAGGGCGATATCGACGAGCCGGCGATGATCGAGCGAAAAGTAGCGCAAGCGTTGTTCCAAGGTTTCCGCTTGATCATCGAGTAAGACTTGGCGGGCACGCCCAAAGGACGTGACGGCGTCGGCAATCGCATTGTCGAGGCACCGATTGAGCGTGCGAAACTCGCCTGTGGAGATACGCTCATCGTGTTCACCAGCCAACTCGGTAATGGCTTGGCACACATCCCCATAATCGTGAACGACCTGGTCAACGCTGTAACCGAGGCGTAGCAATTCAGCGCCGTGCACGGTCGCGGCGCGACCGATATCCGTAGCCGCTGGCGACGGCTTTGACTCGAATGCAGCGCTGGGCGGTGCTGTTTGCTCGAGACGAAGGGTCTCGACGAGTTGCTGCAGGAAGAGCGGGACGCCGTGATCGAGCGCCAGGGTAATCTCGGAGGGCGAAAGCCTTCTCGCCACCTTGTTCCTGCAACGCGTGATCAACTCGGGACGATTCGAAGTCAAAAACTCGTGGAGCATGTCAGGATGATACGCGATCGCTTCTTGGGTAGCTGGTCAAAATTGGTCAGAAAGGGAATATTGGCGAATCATTCACCGACGGGCGCTGCAAGCGCCTAATTCCTACAACTGCTCGACCGCTATCTTGCTCGCCATTAGGTAAAAAAGCACTGGGGTCAAAATCGTATCCCCTAGGGTCATTGCAATCCCGCATTATCCCTCTGTTAATACTCCTTGCTATGGCTGAGTCACAAACAACTGTTATTGATACCCAATCGGAAGCGTCCCATATACCTCCGCTTGAACGGATACGCTGGGCAGTGGCATACTCTCAGACGAGCTCTTCGCTTCCATCCGGCGTCCCATTCAAAGCCGTCAAAAGCCAGATCCCTTCTTGAACCCTATAATGAGAACCCCTGCCCCTACGAGGAAGATCCCGACCCACTCACGGACAGATGGACGCTCGTCGAGAAAGAGAAATGCGAGGACCGCCACCATTAAAAGACTAAGCTTATCGACTGGGGCAACCTTTGACGCGTCACCGATCTTCAGGGCCCGGAAGTAACATACCCAGGATGCGCCTGTCGCTAATCCTGATAGCAGGAGAAAGAGCCAGGTCCGCGATGAGAGCTCGAAGGGATTGCTCCATTTTCTGCTAACGTGCACAAAACCAATGAGCACCGCCAGGATCACGAAGGTTCGAATGAGCGTCGCGAGATCAGAATCCACCCCTTCAAGTCCCACCTTGGCAAAGATGGCGGTGAGCGCGGCGAAGACTGCGGATAGGAGGGCCCAGAGAAACCAGTGTGATGTCGAGAGCATGTCCATTTAATTCCCTCCCGCCTGTTGATTGGCAGGGATTTTCCTCATGACCTCATGCACCGTTCCCGCCACGAGATGCTGGACTAAGTTATAAAAGATGATTGGCACCATCACTCGTGGATAGGCAGCCAGCGTGAGGGAGGCCAAGACAAGGCCGGTCCCGTTGTTGTTCATCCCTAGGCCATACATGAGAGCGATCGCTTCGGCTTGATCCAACCCAAACCGACGGCTCAACCAGTAGCCCACCGCAAATGCCGTGAGACAGAGGCCAGTCGTAATGATCAATGTCACGGCCAGAAAATCCCAATCGTGTTCTGCCACTGCCTTCGGAAGGGAAACGGATGCGTTCGAATAATTCAACACCAGCAACACCACTGAATTCACGAGCTTGATGTAGGGCATGACAGCCGTCAGTGCGACTTCAGGCATAGCCATTCGAATGCTGAGCCCCAACAACGATGGGAACACGACCCAGACACCAAGAAATCCTCCCGAGCCATACGCGGACACATTGTGGAGGACAGCTTCATATTCGTTGGAGGCCATCTCGCCGAATACATAAAACGCCCATGGCGTGATCATGGGACTGAGCATCGTGGAGAGCAGGACCAACCCGAGGCTCAGGGCCAGATTGCCGTTGGAATTCTGAGTCCATGTGGTCGAGGCGCCGGCGATCGGCATCGCTGCGACTAACGCGAGACCGACAAGAATGTGTTGGGCCTCTTGGGGGTTATGCCAGACCAAGAGGAGGAGTGAGATGCAAAAGATATAGCCAATCGGAATGAGGACATTGGCAATCAGTCCGGTAAGCAACACCCACTTGTGATGAATGAGCGCGTTTAAATGTGATGTTTTAAGCCCCAGCCCTGCATTGAACATCAGGATCGCCAGGAGCACTAGGAGGACCGAAACTTGAGTCTCGGTCTGAAAAAATGAGAGCGCACCAAAGGAGACCTGTCTGATCGCGAGCCCCGCCGCTGGAAAAACGGCAGCCAGTGCGTACGCGCCCAGAAGAAACCAGAGAAGGTGATGGTGAACGATCTGTGATAGGCCGAGAAATGTAAATTTCCTAGGTTCCATCTATTTAAGTCCCTATTCACATTTCAATGAGGGTACTCACAATGGCAAGCCATGTCGATCAGAAGATTTGAAGAGCACCTGTCACGAAGCGGTTAAATATTGAGGCCGCTGGAATGGCTCAAAACAATTCGTTTTTGAGCTACGGTTTATCAATCCCTGGAGTTGTTACACTTCAAGGCCTTGCACGTCATCCACTGAAAGACGTTTTTGAACCAGCCACCTCAACTGTTGTCCAGCTCGAATCCGTGAATCCTTCCTGCAGGCGCGTAAGCTAGCAGCAAGACCCACCTGAGTAAAGCCGCGTAACGCGAGTAAGCTAGCGTGTCCCATGAGCCACTCGCCAATACGAAATCTACACCATCATTTCGTACCAAAACAGGGATATCAAGCGGGTCGGCAATAATATGTTGGGCGGTTGGGCTGGGTGGTGATTGAACGACCGCTGAAGGACATCAAGGACAGAAAGAGAAGAGCGCAGGCTAGGCTTCTTGATTCGGAGCAGGCGGTAAGCGTCGGAGCCAGCGGATGGTGAAGTAGCTGAGAGCCGCCCCGATCACGAGCAACAGGAGCCAGCCGAGTGGTTGGATCTGCCAACCGACCTGTTTCATGTGACCGCCGGGGGAATCTTGAGGAGTTGGGCTTGCGATTCCGTGAAGAGCAACTTCATACAACGGGAGCAATACACCCCCGCATGGCGACGGACCAGCAGAAAATCGCGCGCGGGCAGAATCCGCGCTTCTGTGGTGGGTAACTGATACCCACATCGGGAGCAGGTAAACGATCCCGCTTTCGTGTCGCAGAACGGGCAGGCGGGATGCCCGCATCCTGCCACGTCAAAATACTGAAGGCGGGCCCCTCCTCGTTCCGTGAGGACATGGCCTTGTCCAATGCGGGTTAAGAGATCCTGTCGTTTGAGATAAGAGAGATACGAGCGCGCGGTGCCAGGGGAATACCCAAACCGTTGTACCAGATCCTTCGCTTGGACATGTCCTTTGGTATGCACCAACGTCAACGTCTGATGTTTATTCGTTTTCATCTTAAGGACCATCTAGCCTTCAATGGCCGGACGGTATGATGAGGCGATTAACGCATCGATGACCTCGACCGGAATACGTACAGCGCGGCCCAATTTTACATAGGGCAGTCTGCGCTCCAGAATGCGCCGCCGGATGGTGGCTTGCTTCAGGCCCAGACGGTCGGCGACCTGCGCGACGGTGAGCAGTTGCTTGCTGGTGGTCGCCATGCGTTCTCCTTTCATGCCCGTTCGTTCGTCTTGACTCCGTTCGTGAGAACGGGGTAAAATTACAATATATAATTGTATTATACGATACTATAATTACACATGGGGTTTGTCAATGCCTTCGATACAGCTCACGGACCTCGCGGCGACCTGGGAACGGTGCGCGATCACCATCCAAGACCAGGCCCTTGAACCCACCCTCCCATTCACGCCCTACAACGTCTTCGACTTCTATTTTCCTGCGGGCCGGGCCTCGGCTCGTCACCAACGGTCCCTGCATTATGAGTTTCTGAGCGTGGATGCCTTGGATCGTGAGGCGGTCGTGGATTTCTGCGAGCGATTCGGGGTCCTGAGAATTGTCGATGAGGGCAAAGAACCCAATATTATGGATGCTCTCACCGAGGAGTCGGACCCTCACGAGTTAGCGCGGTACCCTACTTGGAGCGTAGGAGGGGCACGGTTGGCTCGCTACGGCGATACGCCAGCCCCTCCAGGAGGCTACCGGACACTGACCTTCGCCGAGTTCCAGGAGGCCCAATCACAACTGCGACGGACAGTCACCTGGGCGCAAACCTGGCAGCAGGCTCTGTCTCGTAACGAGGCACAAAAAGCTCGCTTCAATTTGCGTCAACTGATGAACCCAAAGTTGCGCGTGGTTTACCCCCGGCTCGCTTGGGATGAACAGCAAGCGCGGTGGGTGACCGGGTGGGATATTCGTTCCTTAGAAGCGGCGATGTATCTGATGCTGCTGCTCGATCTCCAGGGTCCGGGCACCATTCGCACTTGCCCTTGGGATCAGATAGTGTTTCTGGGCGATGAACGCACCCGGTATTGTTCCCTGCGGTGTCAGAATGCGCACAATGTGCAACAGTTTCGTCAGACGATGCAGACACACGCGCGGAAGACACCTCAGAAAACCAAACGAAGCGGAGACCAGAAACGGAAATCGAGACGACCAGGACCACGCAAGAGATAGTCACTCCCATTGGTTCAGAGAATATGCGTCACAGGCCTGCTGGTCACTGAGAGGAGACAAAGATCATGGCACGTAAAGGGGGGAAAGACCGCGGCATCACCCAACGCAAGGATCGCACGGGGTGGTGGGTGAAACTCTATATCAACGGTCGCCGACAATCGTTCAAGTGTGATAGCAAATCCCAGGCGGCAGCCCTGTATGGTCGGTTGAAGGCGGAACAGCGAGAAGGGAAGTATTTCACAAAACAAAAGGCGCTCCCCTTCCAGGAGATCGCGCGTGAATATGTGCAGGCGGTGGATGCACGCCGCCGCCGTCAAGGAGATGATGCAGCCAGAATGCACCGCTGGATTACTGCCTTTGGCGAGCAAGACGCCCTGACCATCTCCCCTCGACAGATAGAGCGTGTGTTGATGAACTTGCAGGCAGAAGGTAAGCAACCGGCCACGCTGGTCCGTCACCTCGCAGTGTTGAAAGCGACCTTCAATCGCGCAAAGCGTTTGGGCCTCATGAAAGAGAACCCGGCTACGCTGGTGAAGACTCCGAAAGTCAATAATATGTTGGTGCGCTACTTAACGGCCGAGCAGGAATCCACGTTGCTCGAACAGCTCCCCCTCCAATACAGGCCGGTGGTACAAATCGCGATCAATACCGGGCTGCGGCAAGGAGAACTCTTGCAGCTCACCTGGAGAGATATTGATTGGAACGCGGGGATCCTCACAGTGCAGGAGACAAAGGCCGGGGGCAAGCGGCGCATGCCGATGAATTCAACCGTGCTGGGTGTCCTGACGAGTCTGAGAGAAGGGTGCGCCACCCAACCAACCCATCACGTCTTTCCGCATGGCGCACGGTATCTACGGCGAGCGTTTAAGCGAGCGGTCACAGCCGCAGGGCTGGCCCCCTTCCGGTTTCATGATCTCCGCCATACTTTCGCCTCTCGTCTCGCGATGCAAGGCGCAAATGACCGTACCCTCATGGCCCTGGGTGGGTAGAAATCACCCGCGATGCTCACTCGCTACGCGCACCTCTCACCGGCGCACCTGTTCCATGCGGTTGAGCGTCTCACGCGATTAGGAACCGCACCCAAAACCGTACCCAAGGAATCGACTGACGAGCAGCACGCGTCGAAGTTGTTGGAAGATGTGGTGAGCCGGCTGGGACTCGAACCCAGGACCCTCGCCTTAAAAGCTCGAAAAGATGGATTCACACAGGGGCTTGGTTTTGCAAAGGTTTCCCCGTTTTTTCTTTGCTAACAAGGGCTTGAGATGATCTATACGTTCCATTGATTCTGTGGAACTCGATCCATTGTGCAGATTTCTAGCACAAATTTAGCACACGCTCAGTGGCCTTCTCCTCCCTAGGAACAAATCAATCTGGTGCTCAGGAGGGATTTGAAGCCCCCACTGGCCTCAGATACTGTCGGCAGCAATCGGATGAAGAGGTCATGGAGATGGAGGATACCGGGAAGGATCGAGGGAACGCTGAGGCCAATGCCCAAGGGCTTTTGTCGAAGAGCTGAGAATGAGAGTCAATGTCCCCTCATCGTCCTCATTGTAGATATCACCAACGACCTCTTCCAGAATATCTTCAAGGGTGATGATCCTTAAGCGAGTCCGTCTCGCGTAGACGATTCCTAAATGGATGCGACGATCCTGCAGCAGCTTGAGGCCAGTAAGGAGTGGCGTCTTCGCTTGTAACTCAACCACCGGGTGAACGAAAGACGGCCAATTCTCTCCCCCTGCGACATAGAGCGCGATAAACTCTTTTGTATTTATGATTCCTAAACAACGGCACCCTTTAACACTGGGAGACGCGTGTGTCCGGACGTGATGACGACGGCCTCGACCCCTTGTGCACTGTGCTCAACGTCCACTGCGATGACCTGATCCCAGGGGAGATAGATATCTTGAACTTGTTTTGTTTCAAGATCCACGAGATTGAGGACATATTGACGGTGCTGCATCGAGAGCGCACCCAACTTCACCGTGTCCTCAACCGAATCCCCGAGCTCAACGTGGTTGCTTCGCTTGGGCCAGAGACTCAGGAGTTTGAGCAACCGTTTAGTGAACCATTCCAACACGGTCACAAGCGGCCCCAGGATCTTGTCCGAGAATGAAAGCCAGGGAGCGGCCCTCCAGGCAAAGCCCTGAGCACGAAGCAGGTAAACCATACGTGGCACGCTATCCCTTGACGTCCCGTCCTTTGATTAGGACCGCACCTTTCGTCAGAATGCGTTGTCCTGATGTCAAACCCTCCGAGACACGCACCGTATCCTGAGAAATCGTAGTGACTTTCACTTCGCGTTTGACATACTGATTGGCCCCTTCAACGACGAACACAAACTGTTTCCCATCCTCTACCAACACCGCCTCACGAGGAATGACCAGGAGTGGCGTCGACTCGCCGACCTGGACATGGAGACGTGCAAACATCTCCGGCTTCAGTCGATGATCGTGATTCTTGACCCAGGCTCGTAGCTTGATCGTTCTGGACGCCGGGTCTACCACGTCGCCGATGGTGGCCACGGTCGCAGGAAAGTTCACGTCCGGGTACGCTTCCACGCTGACCTTCGCTTGTTGTCCCTCTTTCACCAAGGCAAGATAGGCGAGATCCCGTTCATACACATCGGCCACCACCTGCAGCAAATCGAGGTCGGCGACCGTAAATAATATCTGGCCTGAGTCTCCCCCAATCGACTGTCCGGGCGTCACGTTCCGCTCCACGACAATCCCGGTCAACGGGCTTTTCATCTCGAATCGCGACGTGACTTTTTGTCGTTCGAGGGGTTTCTCCAATTCCTGGGCAGGAACCCGCAATGACAATAACCGTTCTTTTGCACGTCGGAACTCCGCGTGCGCCTTAATCAACTCATTCTCGGCGTGCTTGAGATCCTTCAGCGCCAGCGCTTTACTCTCATATAAGTCCTTCGCCAACTCATACCCGCGTGTCGCGTATTGAAGCTCCGAGTCTTCCTTGGCATATTCCGAATAGGCTTGCGCAATGTCCTGGCTATCCAACACCAGCAGCACACTCCCGGCTTCCACATGCTCGCCCAAATGCGCCCGCACCTCAAGGACTCGTCCTTGGAGTGGGGAGGAAATTCTGGAGTAGTGATCCTCCGCATAGGCGACCCTCCCGACCAATGTGAGGTCATGGACCTCCGACCCGAGTTCTACGAGACTTGTGTCGACTCGCGGGTTCGATTCCACGACCGCGGTGAACTGTTGGAATGACGCCGTCGCGGCATTGGAGTCGGCAGGTTGCTCTCCCTTCCCGCAGGCCGAGAAAACCAGACAGACGATGACAAAAGGTAAGGCTGCCCACATGAGAGGACATGGTCGAAAATTATTCATACGCGTAATCCATGCTTACCCGGCTCGTCACGACATGATCTCCTGCCCCACGGCACTTTCTAACCGGAAGAGATGATGCTGATACGTAAATAAGGCTTCGATATAGTTTTGCTGAATCGTTCGCGAGGTACGAGCGGCATCGAGCAAGTCGAGAATCGTCGCACCGCCTCGTTCATAGGCCCGTTCGGCGATGGTAAACGTTGACCGAGCGTCTTCCAATACCTCTCCGAAATAGGCTTCGACCAACCGCCGGTTCTGTAGCAGGTTTCGGTAGGCGACCTCCACCTCATTTTCGACGAGATTGACGGTCTTGTCCAAGTCGGCTTGCGCCGACTGGAGAGACACCTCCGCTTGTTGAATCCCACCTTGATTCCGGTTAAACAGGGGCAACGGAATACCGGCATTGAGTGCAAATTGACCAGGATTGTCAGGCCCCTGCGGTCCCTGAATCGCGTAGCCGGCTCCGATCGTCACATCAGGAATCCGGTAGGCCATGGCTAGTTTCAGTTCTGATTCCAGCTGAGACACGGTATGGCGTTTGGCGCGGATGTCCGGACGCATCGCCAGTGCGGCCGTCTGCAACTTTTCGATATCGGGATCGACACGGCGGAAACCCAACTCCGTGGTCAATTCCAGCGCCGTTGCCGGGGATAACCGCAGCAACTGACGAAGATCACCTCGCGCCGACTCTGCCTCCTGCAGTGCCTGGAGTACCTGAGAATGAAAATCCACCATCTGCAAGCGAATCCGAATCAGGTCAACTTCGGCAATGTACCCCTTTTTGAACCGAATGGTATTGATGTCGAGGATACGGGAAAACCGTTCGCGATTCTCTTCTGCCAGTACCAGTCTGCGTTGAGCCAGTTGAACTCGGTAATAGGTATCCTTGACGGTAAACCCGAGCTGTCGCACCGCATCTTCGAAGGCCGCTTCCGCCGATTGTGTGCCAAACCCCGCACTTTCGATGCGATAGCCCCGTTTCCCCGCTAATTCGAACAACTGAGAGGCTTGCGTAAACAGCTGCCCGCTATTCGACAGGGTCCTCCCTTGCGTAGTGGAGCTCAGTGTTCCGACCGACAACACAGGATTTGGGAAGAGGCGCGCAGTGATTTCCTGCGCTTTTCGATACTCAATCCCGTACTTGGCCATGAGCACATCAAGGTTTTGACTGAGGAACAGTCTCAGCGCGTCGTTCACGCTGAGGCGAAGCGCCTTCGGTGCCACGGGAGCCTGTTCAGAAACCGGAGATGGTGCGGCCGCACTAGAAGGAAAGGCAGACACGCTTAGATTGCTGAGAACGATGATGGAACAGAGGAACCACAATCGTCGATCCGCGAAGACAGATAATCCTCTGAGTTTAGTGGAGCGCATCAAGCTCGCAAGCAAGTCTTGTACTGCCTCACTTAATTTTCCTGAACGCATGTTGAACATCGCAAACCATCAATTTTGAGGAGAATCTAGCCCTCTTCAAGTCTCCACTGACAGCCGGTGGACTCGATCTTAACTCTGATGAGTGGCTCGCACCTGTTTTCTGGTGCGTTGGGTTTTGAAGAAATTCAGAGAGTTTCCTATAAGCCACGTATCTACAATTTATGTGGGGCCAGCAGGAATTTATTAGTTACGAATCACGCTCGGTCTGTGAACAGAAATTTGGGGAACTTATGCAGCGGGCGGCGGAGGACGTGAAGTGAGGCGGAGGGGAAGCGGTGACCTGAAACCACATTCCGTGAGTACGGAATCGAGGACGAAACACTGAGCAGCTGGCGGTCCACTCATATCCTCCATGGCCGCCCAATCAAGGGAAGTCAGGGAGGAGCTTCCATCGTCTCGATCGACCTTTTCAGCATCGATCAGTGCGGCTTGTGACAGCGGTGTGGCATAGAGCTCTTCGCAGAAGGCAAGGTCGAAGAGGTAGGGAACGGCGAAGAAGATCAGAAACAGTAGTAGGAATATATAGAATTGTGGCCAGCGAGACGTTATTGTCATTGCTGAACTATCCCTATCCTTGAATCTTTCTTCATTGTACTTGCACAGCTTCCCTTGTCAAGGAGAATAGATTATTCATGGAGTTTGTTCTGGGCCTTTTAAATGGACATCCGGGTTCACTCGCTCAATATGCTCTGTTGAGAGGAGTCCGGTCGTCTTCCGCTCCGAGGGGTCTTGAATAAACTCAATGGGCTTCTGCATCCAACTGGCTATGCCACCTGTCCACAGGTTAACCAGGTCACAACAGGTGGTAGGAAAACCTCCGCTGCGTCCGCCACCGACGACCCGGCTTATTGACGACTCGAGCCGGATTCGAACCGATAGGTACCTACGGTTGAAAGCGTGAAGTCTGCCGCGCTCCCTCTAATAAAGTCGAGATTCTCAACCGCATACACTTGCCACAGAAAGTGCGGGACTATACGATAGCTGAACCCCAGGACTGATTCGGTCACACCCTGGTCGAATACATCTGAGCTGGTCCCGGAGAACGGCGATGAATAGTAGTCAAACTGGGTCGTGATCGACAGATTCTCCGACCACAAATACTCGATGGCGGCAAACCCGGACAGGGTGGGCCGGAGGCCAAACCCTGCGATGGTGCCAGTCGGGACGACTCCGGTCACGTTCCCATAGAGCATCCATCGGCCAGCCACCAGCTTCTCAACTGCGAGACCCAATCCGAAATCCGGACTCCCGCTTCCGAACAAAGCCGCTTGATCCCCCGTGGGCAACTTCACGGCGCCACGGAGCGACACCGCCGGCATCGCGGCCCCTTCCGTCAGGAGTTGATACTTACTCATCAGGGTCGTATCCCCCAGCCCCATCGCGCCCGGCCCTCCGCTCATGATTGTGTGACCGTTCCGAGTGACATTGAACACAAAGTCGGTGTGCTTCAGCGCCGCGCGCGCCGGCGCTAAGCCAGTCGTGGCCCGCTCGACCGCAGTAATGGCTCCATTCCCAAATCCCTGATACCGATAGAGCACCGGTACTTCCAGCCCAAACTCCAATCTGTCGGTGGCACCATAACGAAGGAAGAGACCGGATCGGAGGGTTTCAAATTTGACGGTCACGTTGATCGGCGGCGTATTATCGTTATAGATACTGGCGGTCTCGGCAAGTTCCAACCGCACGTCCAGCCTACCCGGTTTCACAACGGCTGCACGGTCGCCAGGAAGACTCAACACCAACTGTTGAAAGGCTTGGAAGTTTCTGACTGGGAACGGACCGAACCCCTCCGCACTAACTGATACAGCCTGGGAAAAGATGGAGAGCATGAGTGCGAGGAAGACAAATCGATAAACCACCGATGAAAATCGGCCCCTCACACTACCCCCTGCTCCCGGGTAGTCAGAGGCGGTGAGCTGACCCAGTTCTCACAGTATTCGAGAACGCACCGATCCGCTTCATGCTGGCTGCCTGCGTTCGTGAGCAAGCGGTCAACCATACACTCCGGATTACCCCAACAAGCCTGTTGCTTTCTGAGAGCCATAACGCTTTGTGCAGGGTAGTGTGCTACGGAGTGTTGGGCTATCCCTAAAGCGGCGGGGATCATACCTGAAATGGTAGTGATTGCAAAGTCCAACAAGGCCGATTCGCAGCTGGTGTCGCCGTCGAGGACGGAGACACCAGAGCGTGAGAAGTCTGCCCAGGCATACGGAACAAGAATTACGAAGGAAATAAGCCCGAGAAGCCTCAGAAACTGGAGGAGAACACGCATTGTTGAAGAATTGCTCTCACCGCAAATGATCGGGAGTGCCTTACTTGACCATGCAGACCTGACTCCGCCATCACTGTTTTTTGCAGGCAACTTTCCATAGACGCTTCGCAATAGTCCCTGGATCGACGGGTTCCCACTTTGGTTGGTCTGCATTGGCAGGAATCGCCTCGTCGGTTGCCATCTGGCCAGACAACCTCGTCAGCGCAAGCGTCCGATGGCGGTCGCCCGCGCAGTCGTATTCACGTTGTACCCTTGCCGACAAAAATGAGGTGCCCCTCACGGTTTGCCTTGTCCTATAGTCGATCAATTCCAAGACCTCTACCCGATCCCCTTTGCGATGAATGGTGTCTGGATCGACATATATCGTGACTCCCGCTTGGTCTACGACGGAAACCAACACCCACTCCGCATACACCGGTCCACTAATTAACGCCAGGAATGGGATCAGTAACCAGAAACCCAAAGAGTAGGCCAACGGCAAGCGGCGGAAAGAATGAATCGAGAAGGACATAGGAGCCTCGCAGGGAGAGGCATTATAGGAGGGAGGCGAACGACGGGGCAATGGGACTCTGGCAGGGACTGGTTGTATTTCCCAAACTAACAACGAGTTAGGCCCTCACGACAAGAAGCCCATCCCAATCGGTCGTATAGGCTGGTGAGCCGCGGTGAAACTGCGTCTTCCATGCTTTGGCAATTCCGCTTGACACATACTGGAGCGTACCTACTCTGTTGTGTCCCATCTAAATTGTGGGCAGCTGGCTAAGTCAGTCGAATGCAGGAAACCCACTGAATTTATTAAAGACTCATTGACCGACCCCCCTTAACCGGATCCGACCTGTATG
>Ga0207104_1042_pt1 | contig 30974 bp, 25 predicted proteins | sample Alteio_BWMinHeat_79_FD_153538 | JGI IMG/M metagenome (GOLD analysis project Ga0207104, IMG submission 153538) | Enriched cells from forest soil in Barre Woods Harvard Forest LTER site, Petersham, Massachusetts, United States -... | ecosystem: Environmental > Terrestrial > Soil > Temperate forest >...
AGTATTTTATGTCATTTAGAGTCGATAGTCCACCAAGTCCTACAAGCCCAAGCCCGATAAATCAGGAGCTCAGAGAAATCCATAAGGCCAATAAAGTACGCAGGGCTCATTCGCCGCAAAATTCGCCTCCACCGCAGCAACAGCAGCAACAAGTTCATCACATTCAGCAAATGCATGCGGGAGACGCGCCTATAGGCGTTCCGCCAGCTGGAGCCGGCAATGTCAGCGGCGGATCCTGCTGTGGACGTTGTTTCGCATGGCTTCGAGATCCAACAGTCATCAAGTGGGCTAAGATCATCGCCATCGTGCTGATTGCAGCAACCGCGATGGTATTGACCCCTTATCTTTTCGCATTTATTCCTGCTGCTATAGTGGCTAATATTTTAAGCATTGCCGCTGCCATTATCATTTCAATAGTAGCAGGAAAGATAGTGCAGAAAGTTTGGGCCGACCAGCCTATTTTCTCGTAATTTTTTTTTAAAAATAGGAGCTTCCGCTCCTATTTTTTTTATTCATGCTTTTACTTTTTTAATCCTCCCAAAAAACGATTTCGTTTACACTGAATTTAGGCAGGTGCAAACAGGGTAAGATTTTTCATAGAATTTCCCTATATGCGCACGAAAGGATAATAAAAAAATCGCGCAGCGTTTGGAGTGCGTGCGACTTGTCGCCGCTTTGGTAGACCTCGACTCGTCGAGGTCGAAGCGTAAATCTAAAACATCTAAGAGCTGGCATTTTGAACGTTGAACAGGTCATATTGTCGATAGCAAAACGCTTTCCAGGTTAACGTTAAGCTAGCTTCTAGGTGTTTTAGATTCACGCTTCGACCTCGACGAGTCGAGGTCTACCAAAGCGGCGACAAGTCGCACGCACTCCACACGCTGCGCGAAGGATATTGTAAAGTTATTTTTGAACAACTTGAGAGCTTATGCATATTATTCATATCGCTTCGGAGTTGGCGCCCATCGCTAAGGTTGGAGGGCTTGCAGATGTCCTGCTTGGCTTATCGCGCGAATTATCGTGGAAAGGTCATGACGTCGATATTGTCATTCCAAAATATGATTGTATGGACGGCAATGATGTACGCGATTTGGCGGTTGTTTATCCGGATTTGATGTCTTTCTATGAAGGAGAATGGCATAGCAATACGGTGTGGACAGGTTGGGCGGAGAATCTGCGCGTTTATTTTATCGATCCGCACCACCCGCGCTTTTTTTTTAATCGCGGCTGTTTTTATGGATGCGAGGATGATATCGAACGGTACCTTTATTTCTCGCGCGCCGCTCTGGAATTTTTATTTAAGAAGCAGTTGCAGCCCGATATTATTCATTTGCACGATTGGCAGACAGCTGTTGTTGCGCCGCTCTATAAAGATATGTACAATCAATTAGGCTTCAATAAAGCTAAATTAATTTTTACAATTCACAATTTAGAATACCAAGGGAAATGTGCAGTTCCTGATCTCGATAAAATAGGATTGGACGGAAAAAAATATGATACGCTGGAAAAACTGCAGGATCCTCATCAGCCGGCCTCCATCAACTTATTAAAGGGAGCGATCGTATATGCCGACTTTGTCACGACAGTTTCTCCGGGTTATGCTAAAGAAGCCCTTACTCCGGAAGGCGGACGCGGCTTGGACAAAACTCTTAAACAGTATGAAGACAAATTCATCGGAATATTGAACGGCATCGATTACTCTTATTGGAATCCGGAAATCGACCGTTATTTGCCTGTTCATTATTCGTCACGGGAGATGCCCGCAAATAAAAAAGATAAAAACACGCTCGATAGAAAAGCATACGTCAAAAAGCTTTTGCGCGAACGATTGATGCTGGATGAAGTCCACAGTCCAATCGTAGGTTGTGTTGCACGGTTGGTGCCCCAAAAAGGGATTGAGTTGATCAAACATGCTCTCAAACGGACAATAGAGAAAGGCGGGCAATTTGCGCTATTGGGTACGAGTCCCATCCCTAGCATCGCAGCTGATTTTCACGCTTTGAAGCAGCGCTATGCTGACCATCCGCACGTGCACCTCATGCTATATTATCAAGAAGAACTCTCTCACATGATTTATGCTGCATCTGATATGTTTATTGTTCCATCTCTTTTTGAACCATGCGGCTTAACTCAAATGATCGCTCTGAAATATGGTTCGACGCCCATCGTACGGCGCACCGGTGGATTGGCTGATACAATTTTTGATGTCGATTATTCGGGTCTCGAGTTTGATAAAACCAACGGCTATGTGTTTGACGACCCGAATGAGAGGGGCATGGAGTCAGCGCTTGATCGCGCAATTGAATGCTGGTTTCATCATCCGGATAAATGGCGGAAACTAATGATTAATGGAATGAATATCGATTTTAGCTGGAATAAGCCGTCAAATCTTTATCTGGAGATCTACCAGCGGGTTGCGGGCATACCTGCGGCCAAGTTGAATGCAACTAAAAAATTATAAGCATAAAAAAGGCATTCCCGTGAGCATCGCTAATTATCTTACATTGCTGCGATTGGTGATCACTCCAATCTTTTTGATTATTTATACAGAAGCTGAAACGTTTGGGATCGGTCCAATTGCGTTGCCCTATGTGTTGTTGGCGCTATTGACGCTCTCAGAGCTTTCCGACGCCTGTGACGGCTATATTGCTCGCAAATATAATCAAGTGACGGATTTAGGTAAAATCCTTGATCCAATGGCGGACAGCATCGCCCGCATTACTATTTTCCTAACCTTTACACAACCTCCTGTCAACCTGCCGATCACTCTGGTCTTTATTTTTCTTTACCGTGATTCTGTAGTCAGCACTTTACGCACAATTTGCGCTTTGAAAGGATTTGCTTTAGCCGCTCGCACCAGCGGCAAAATTAAAGCTGTCATGCAGGCTGCAGCCGCATTCATTATTCTGTTCTTAATGATCTTACATGCTGAAGGACAGCTGCCAATCGCCACTCTGCAACGAATCAGCGCGTGGATTGTCGCAATTGCAGGCGTATATACCTTTTTTTCCGGCGTCGATTATATCTATGCCAATCGCCGTTATATCGCTAAATTGCTTGTGCTTCCAAAACCCGGCGACATTGCCGCTAAATCACGGGCCTACTTTACTCATTTAAAGATCTCTCTAAAAGGAGATGGCGATGCAGCGTCCTAATGAAGACCTTGAAGCATTAGGCATAGGAGCTCCTTTTGTTGATTATATTATCGAAGTCAGCAATGAACAGCTTGTTCAGCTTGCGGGCAGCAAGGGAGGCATGGTCGCTGTAGATTATCCTACACTCTTGAATATCATTGAGGAAGCCGGAGGAAATAGATCGAGTGTTTTTTTTGGAGGCAGCGGCGCCAACACAATCAAAGGATTAGCCCATCTCGGATGCCGTTGCGGCCTTATCGGTCGCATCGGAACTGATACTGCCGGAAAAAATTTTTTGGAACAGATGGAGTCGCTTGGCGTCAAATCTTTTTTGCGCCATACGGAAACGCCGACCGGACAAGTCGTATGTTTAATAACGCCCGATCAGGAACGCACGATGCGTTCATTTTTTGGAGCCAGCCAAGAAATGTCCGAGAAGGATTTGGATCCAGCGGTTTTTGAGGGCGTGCGCCTTGTTCATATCGAGGGTTACAGTCTATTAAAAGGGTCATTGGTTCAACGCGCCATGGCGGTTGCGAAAGAAGCCGGCGCCAGGGTCTCTTTTGATTTAGGGAGTTTTGAGCTTGTTCATGCTTATAAGCCGCTCATCATTGACTTAATCAAATATGTAGATATACTTTTTGCCAACCGCGATGAGGTCTACGCTCTAACGCAACTCGATCCGCAAAAAGGCTGCGATGTTTTGAAAGATCTTTGTGAAATCGCTGTTGTATTAACAGGTCCGGAAGGGTGTTGGATAGGGCGTCATGACCGTCGGATGCATCACCCAGCTTTCCGCGTGGAGGCGATAGACAGCACAGGAGCTGGAGATCTGTTTGCCAGCGGCTTTTTGTATGGTTTTTTGCAAGGGCGCTCGCTCGATGAGTGCGCATATTACGGTTCGCTGACTGGAGCCGCGGCGGTTCAAGTGCGCGGCGCCGAGATACCCGATGAACGCTGGAATGAAATCAAAAAATTGTTAAAATAAAAATGAAAATAAAAAAAAGAGCGCAAGAGTGCAAAATTGTTGAGATAAAAATTCAACACAAAGACGCAAAGACACAAAGGCGCAAAGGAATTGAAAGGTGTTAAGTTAAAAAGTAAATTTCAGGATGGGCAGGATAGGAAAGATGGTTGGATTATTAAAATCTATGCAAAGAGCAAAGGAATTGATAGAGAAGATAAAAACACAAAATAGATTTTAATAATCCAATTATCCTTCTTATCCTGCCTATCCTGAAATTTATTTTTTTAGCTTAACACCCTTTAATTTCTTTGCGCCTTTGTGTCTTTGTGTTGAATTTTTATCTTAACAATTTTGTGTCCTTGCATCTTCAGCTTCAGGTTCGTCGCCGAGTTTAAAGCAGATCTCTTTACGTAAACGGAATATTCCATAACAGTTGATCACCAAGAGCAATCCGTTCACAATAGTCATCACAGTTTGAGCCTGCTCAACTCCAACAAATGAAAACGTCAGAAGCGCGATAACCGCATAAATGTAATAAATTTTACGCCCATATTTTGGCGCGACAAATTCGGCGCACTTCAAACCGACGCAAAAGTAGGCGTTAATGGTGGTATAGCCTAACAAAAATACAAACAGAGGCATGAAGAAATGCATATATGGAAAATACTGACTCAGGGCTGTTTGGACCATCATCCCTGATGCGTCGACCGGTTGATGCCAAACTCCAGTGACAAGAATGATCATTACGCTGGTCGTACAGATGCCGAAAGTGTCTAGAAAAATGTCAAAGATCGCAAGGGAAGCTTGCTCTTGCGGAACCTTTGCACTACTTTCACTATGAATGACAGATGCATAACCCACACCAAGATCTCCCGTATAGCAACCGCGGCGTACGCCATGCGAAATCGTCTTCATCAGCGCGCTTCCGGCAAACCCGCCAAAAGCCGCGGCTTCAGTGAAGGCTGAAGAAAACACCTGTCCTAAAGCGGTAGGAATTGCGGAGAGATTGTTAAACAAAACCCATAAGCCCATTCCAATGTACAGCGTGACAAACAGAGGGATCATTGTGCTTGCAATACTGCCTACGCGGCGAATGCCTCCGCTGCCGGCAATAAGGACCAAGCCTAAAAGAACAAAGACGACAACATACTGATTGATTCCAAGATTGGTCACGATGCTATTGGTGACGATGCTAAATTGGTAGACTTCCACGCCATAGATGCAAAGCAAGATGGACACAAAGGCGGGGATAAAGGGGGTTTTAAACACTCGCTGCAAAAAGTACATGGGACCGCCATTATAGCCGCCGGAGTCATTGGATACGCGATAACGCATGCCTAAGTAAACTTCGCTGTATTTAACGATCATCCCAATGATGGCGGTAAACCAGATCCAGAACAAAGCTCCGGGTCCTCCAATTTGAATCGCCGTGCAAATGCCCGCAATATTGCCCACCCCTACACATCCGCCGATGGCGGCGAAAAAAGCCTTTAAAGGATGGATGCCGCGTTCATTTCCTTCTCGCGTACTTAAAAGAGTGATAAATCTTCGAATCACATAAGGAAGCTTTCGGATTTGCAGAAAATTAGATTGAATCGTTAACCAAATGCCTAAAAATACAAGCATCGGCACGCCAACATATCCCCAAAGGAGATCTTCGAAAATATTTAGAAAATAAAAAATTTGGTCAAACATAAACAACTGTTGTTAAAATTTATATTGTCGAACTATCTATTATAATGTTTCTAGCTATTGCAGTCAAGTATTTCGTTTAATTTTATACCGGGTGAGGCTCCGCCTGTGGAAGCGGTTGCAAAATCTGCTGATGTTTGCCGAAATTATATGCATAACTGCCTAATCGGGCGCCTACAAAAAAGCAACTTGTCGCCAACGCCATCGGAACTGACAGGAGAACCATGCCTACAATGATTAGCGTCCCGATCCAAGGCTGTTTTTTCCACACTTCAATAATCCGTTGAATGGCTCGGTCCATCTGCTCCGACCATACAATGCCAACTAGGCATCCAACCAAAAACAGGGTGGAGTTAACAATGAAGAGTGTTGTCGCAACGGCTATAAATAAGATGACTTTAACGACCATCCATATCTTTTGGCAACAGGTCATCTGCGGCGCCTGCTGGATATTTTCAGGCGGAGGAGCGATGGCTTCCGCATGTTGCTGGGGTCCGATCTGTTGCGGCATCATAAGTTGACAATCAGTTAAAAACACATTGATGAATAGAGTTTATACTGCATGGCGCTGTTTTTGCACAACAAAATTTATGCTAAAAGATGATGTACGATTTTGCCATCACTAGTATTGACTTTTCGCAATAGTTTCTCATTAGAATTAATTCGATAAAACTGGATCTGATTTGTCTTAGAATTATGTAAAATGATAAACTTTGTCTTCGCATCTTTTGGAATTAAAGAATCTAAAACTGTGCTTTCAAAATCAAAATCATTGTTTATCGGGATGGCTTGTTGCACATCAGCGCCTGATTTAATACAAAGTTCCATTTTTTCTGAATTATTATCATTTGGAAAAGAGTCAATACTAACTTCAATAAAAGTGTTTTGCTTTATGCAAAAGGCGCTGACTTGAGATTTGCATGAGATTTTGGAAAGCAAATTTTGAAAATCTTGTAATGTTAGCTCCTCCCATTTTTTGGGCAAACCGACAGAACGATATGCCCAGGAATCCATAAAAGCTCTGTAAGAAGTGGATTTCACCGTAGATGCGTCTTGCATTCTATTGTCGCTATTACATTTATCGTAATCCTCAAATTGCTGCAAGCTGCCATTTGCAAAAGCTCCATGAATATCCTGGTAAGCGTCGAAGTCTTTTGTTTTTGCTATCTGATAAGCGTATAACGTTGCAAAACGTTGACATTCCACGCCTCCTTTTTGGAGATGAGTTGTAATGTATTTTCCTTGAAAATGGATAACTTCGCCATTAAAATTTTTGATCTGCGCCTCATTCAAAACGTTGGTTAACTTTAAAATAGAAATTGTATTATGAGACATGGAATCGATAATTTGAAAGGTTCCATCTGCTTTAAAAGCCGCTGTAACCGCATGAACATTATTAGATAGTCTGGCAACGACGATTTTTTTTCCCGCAGCGAATGCATTTGTGAGATTATTTTTTAAAAATACAAAGTTTTGATCTGTATAAGATGAATTTGATAATGATGAGTTAATCGGATCTAAATAGTACATATCCGGAATAAAAAACACCTCCGAATCATGTTCAAATTTTAATAAAAGATTAGCTAATTCCGCATCGGACTTAATGACAGACTGACCATCTGAATGCTGGAATTCCAAATATAAAGTAGTTAAACCGGTATCAATTTGTAATTTTTGCTTGTGCCTTTCTTTATGATATTTCTGCCAAAGCATATCCAGTTTTTGTTGGGCTTCCTTGCGAACAGCTTCAATAGCGGAGGGAGGATGATTGACGATGACGATTGGCGATTCAATTGGAGATTCATTTTTATCGACTGTCAATTTTTTTTGGAGTTGTTCCTGTCTTATGAGCTTTTCTCTAGCAATATAGGGAATATATACAAGATATTCATTTAGAGGGATGTTGTGATAACACAGCTCTGGCGCGGCCACCCCTAAAGCGGACTGTATGATCCCCCCTAACAGCGTTGCAAGATTTAGGAGGTTGATTTTCCATAAAGTCACAAATTGGCTTGGATGTCGAATGCTTTTGATAGCGCGGCCAACAAAACACACTATTGCATATGGCGTGTAGATGGCTACTTGGAAAATAAGAAATACAGCTGAAATCACGCGATTGACAACCGCCAACAATACGCCTTTTATTACAACGAGCAACACAAAAGCCGCTTTTTTCGCTGTAGAATCATTAGTATTTTTTACACATTTGCGAACGCAGCCTGTATTGAATTCTTGCCTCACACAGTGTGACATCACTTCATGAACAAATATATTTGTATCCATATTTTCTCTTTTTTAAATTATTCTTTTTTATAAAATATGCACTCATTGTATATTTTAATGATAAATAAAACAACTTTAATTTGATTAATCTTCTGAGACTAAAGAAGGTAGTCAGGGCGTCCCGCCCTGTCGCGTGTATTATCTTCAATGTTTTTTACCTATAAAGCAGGGCGGGACGCCTTGGCTACCTTCCTTAGCTCCCCTCACTTGTTAATTGCCCCCGCTGAATAATCCCAATTTGACGATAATACTATATTTTGGTACCATTAAAGTATGAACAAGAAACATCAACGCACATTGGAAGCGATTTTTAAACAACCAGTTCAATCAAATGTTGTCTGGAAGGATGTTGAGTCATTGATGCGACATTTGAATACCGAGATTACAGAGGGTGCAGGATCGCGGGTGCGATTTGCATTAAATGGAGTGCGCGCTACTTTTCATCGACCTCATCCCAAGAAAGAGACCGATAAAGGAGCATTGGTCTCTGTGCGTCGTTTCTTAGAAAATGCAGGAGTAAAACCATGATGAAATATAAAGGCTATACCGGCCATGTTGAATATGATGATGAGGCTAAAATTTTCCACGGCGAAGTGCTTGGCATCAAAGATGTGGTTACTTTTCAAGGTGTTACTGTTGATGAGATTGATCAGGCATTTAGGGATTCGGTGGACGATTACTTGGCTTTCTGTAAAGAAAGAGGCGAAGAACCAGACAGACCTTTTTCTGGAAAATTTAATCTACGCATTCCATCTGATTTGCATGCAAAACTTTATATTGGAGCACAACTTCAAGGAGAAAGCCTCAATAACTATATTACAAAGGTGTTACAAAGATTCGTTGCATAAACTTGTTGACAAGGCGCTCCGCTCCTCTTATTTTACATCTGGAGCAGTGGAGTGATAATGGAAGAAAATTTTGGAGAATTTGGAATCCCTGAAAAAATCCGTAAAAAACTTAAGGATAAAAAATGGCTTAAAAAGCAGTTGGATTCCGGTAAAACCGCGCAGGAGATCATTGGCTTTCCGGATGAAACCATGAATAAGTTCTACCATGCCGCCTATGTTTTGTTTGAAAACAAACGCTACGTCGATGCAGCTGACGCTTTTTTATTTCTAGTCACAATGAACCCTTATCACTATGATTATTGGCTCGGTTTAGGAGCAGCTACACAACGTTGCGGCGACTATGAAGCCGCTATCGATTCCTACGAGATGGCGGCCATCTGTCAGCTTGAAAATCCCATTCCTTATTTTCATCTAGCGAAGTGCTTATTCGCCATGCATGATAGAGAGAGCGCTCTACAAGCGATCGACCTTGCCCTGGAGTATGCCGAGGGCCGCAGCGAATATGATGAGATCTACCACCAAGCCCTTGCCGCCAAAGAGCTTCTTCACAAAGAGCAGTAGATCAATCGCTCATCTTACGTTTTAGCAGGTCATTGACCAGTTGGGGAGTCGCTTTGCCGCGAGACAATTTCATGACTTGACCTACAAGAAAGCCAAAAGCGCGATCACGGCCGGCCTTATAATCAGCTACCGATTGAGCGTTCGCCGCAATCACCTGGTCGACCAGCGACTCTATCTCAGCCGCATCGCTGACGGGGAGATAGTCGGGATTGGCGGCGACGATTTCCTCACAATCCTTGCTGGAATCAGCGAGCATGTCGTCGGCAACTGATTTGGCGATTTTGCCTGTTATAGCGCCCTTGTCGATCATGTTGACCAGCTTGGCGATTTGGCTAGGCAAAATGCCGCAAGTGAGCATCGTCTTGCCGGTGTCCTTCAGCCTTCCGGCAAATTCGACAATCAACCAGTTGCATAAACTGCGGGCGTTGCCGCATGTCTTCAAACACTCTTCAAAATAGTCGGCCAATGGTTTATCGCTGGTTAATACAAAGGCGTTATGCGGAGACAACCCGAGTTGATACACATAGCGGCGTTCGCGCTGAAGAGGCAGTTCCGGCAAGCCTTGGCGGATATCTTCGATATATGCATCCGTTAATACAATGGGAACGAGGTCTGGCTCAGGAAAGTAACGGTAATCATCGGCGCATTCTTTAGTCCGCATCAGAATTGTTTGCTTTTTTTCCGGATCCCATCGGTAAGTCGCTTGGTGAATAACCTCTTTATGGTTGAGGTGGGGATTATCCATATACGCTTTGATCTGACGTTTGATCTCCGACTCCAGCGCCATCTCCATATTGCTGAAAGAATTCATGTTTTTGATTTCAATCTTATTCCGTAAAATTTTTTCGCCATGTAATCGGACGGAAATATTGGCGTCGACGCGCAGAGATCCCTCTTCCATGTTGCAATCGGAGACGTCGATATATTGCAAAATGGCTTTAACAGCCATGGCGTAAGCGACGGCTTCGCGCGGATGATGAATGCAGGGTTCCGAGACGATTTCGATCAGGGGGACCCCTGCGCGGTTGTAGTCGACGCCTGCAAAAGTGGAGAAGTGTTTAAGCATTCCCGCATCGTCTTCCAAATGCACGCGATTGACGGCAAACGCTTTTTCTTCTCCATTGACCTCTGCAATCACCGTTCCGCCCACTACAATGGGTTCATCATATTGGGTGATCTGGAAGTTGCGTGGACTGTCAGGATAGAAATATGACTTACGGTCAAATTTGCTAAACTTGGCGATTGTTCCATTGATCGCGCAGCCAAATTGAACGGCTTTGCGCACGGCTTCGCGATTGAGCACAGGAAGAGCTCCAGGCTGCCCTGTACAAACTTCAGTGATGTTGCTGTTCGGCTCGTCGCCAAAACGGTTAGGCGCAACGCTGAAAAGTTTTGATTTCGTATTGAGTTCGGAATGGATCTCCAAGCCGATTACTGTTTCCCATTGTTTGGCGTGGCTCATAAAATATCCTTAATCCTTAAATCATTTAAAATTTGACGCGATGATGCGTGGCATTGGGGTCAGGCCTGACACTATGACACTTTAAGAGCGCCGACGGCGCTCTTAAAGTGTCATAGTGTCAGGCCTGACCCCAATGCCCGCTCAATCGGTTATTCTTCATCGCATATTGTTGTAGAGCTTATACATCGCTTGATGACCACAACAGGATACTTCCTGGCCGGCCATCCCACCACAACTATGCCCAGCACAATAGCCCCTCCTAACATCAGTTTGGCCATTCGAGGCCATAAGTCCTCAATGCTTTTGCTCTCAAGAACTCCGACTGTTGTAAGAATTGTTGCGCCAATGAGGCGTGCAGCATTATATGAAAGAGAAATGCATTTTTCCGTTATAACCCTACCGCAGATGGTTTGTTGAGGTTGTTTCTTTTGCATTACAACGAAGCGCGGCAGAAGAAGCTTCGTATTTTCATTACCAACTCCAAAGTTAGAATTAATATTCATAAGGTCTCCATATATGGGTGGACAGGAATGCGACTGATGATTAAGATATTGATCTTCAGAAACAATTATCAACCAATAGGTGCATAAGTGTTTTGCATTGGCGCCGATTATAGTGAGAATTCTTTTTTTTGCAATACCTGGGGATTGAATAGCGTCAATAGCCAAACCTTTAGCCATCACGGCGAGTGGATGGCTGTTGGTTTGGATTTTCTGCGTTTTGCAATGAAAATTTCATTTTTCGCGCTCGACATTTTAGGATATATTCCCGGAATTGCAATATTCTCCGGCTTGGTGAGAGTAAGCATGGGGCTCATTATCGCTGTCGCCGTCGAAATTGCGATTTGCAAAGGAAAAATTGCAGGTCCTTATATCCAAGAAGCCAGAGGAACCGCCCGAGGTCAGATGGTGAGAGGAATTCTTGAAATGATTCCTTTCTACGGTCAGTGCATTAATGGAGTATTGGATATTCTCCACACCATTAAAAACGTTCAACATGAATGCGTTTGATCAGGCTGCGCCAAAGGCAAGCGCAAGTTGCTGGATGTGCGCTTGTTCCGCTCCCCCTTCTAAAGGATCCATATGACCCGCGCCCTTAGCTTTTATTGAATTGAGCTGTTTTTTTAACTCTTCATTGCGGGCGATCTGACTCGCGTTATTAGGATTGTTTTTATTCACTTTTTTATAACCTGGGAGCCTGCGCTTTAAAAATTTGTAAAGAGTCCCATCGCCTCTCATCAGATGATCATGCGTGCCGGTGACGATCCACTTGCGGCCTGTGATTTTATTCCAGACTGACGCTGTGTTTATTTCCCAATTAGCGGTTTCTAAGACGTTGCGAGTCAACCAACCTGCAAGGCAGGCTGCAATGCAGGCCGCCGTTCGTCGCATGCAGGAAGGATGGTAATTCAGACGGGGGATTCCCTCGTCATCACGATCCTTCAAAACATAGCTGTATACTATGCCTTTTACGCAGTCTGTTAATGAGCTAAATGACTTCAAATTTGCCATGTGGGCCCCAGGATTAAACGCCGCCGCCTGCGCTCCGTTTCCTCCGCCGAGCGAGAGGCCCTCTAACACTACGTTTGCACCTTGGCTGTCCAGGAATTGATAAGCTGTATGGCAATCCAACGCTAAATCTCTACTGCAACGCGGATAACCTTCGCTGCCCAACACCCCGCGGTAATTAAAGACGAGGATATTGCAATTGCGGCTATAGGTTTCAATTCTTGACTCATTCAATTTGCTCTCATAGAATTCGCCATTGCCATTGCATTTGATGATCCAGTTGCTGTTTTGAAATACGTTGGAGCCGTTTTTTTTATATTCGTCAGCGGCTTCTTTTTCCTTGAGACGCCAAATTAAAGCGCCGTCGAGAATAACTCCATCAGGCGTCTTCAACTCTAAATGCACGGTCCGATAAACTGCAGAGTTAGGGTTGGCAAAAATAGAATCGCGCCTTTCACAGTCTGCTTTAATGAGCGCATCATCTTTATTGTATGCCAATGCTGGTAAAATGATCTGTTCGATGCCTCCGAATGTCTTTTTCAATATGCAAAGTACAATCAGGCAGAGAATTTTTTTCGCCACCCATGCAATCCCGATGGGGATGATGATAATAGCGAGAATGATTTTTGCAGCCTTCCATGCTTTAGCGCGGCATGAAACGGGCGGATTAAAATTTTGCGGATAGGTCGCCTGAAAGATAGCTTGAGCGGGAGCGGGTTGAGGCTGGACAATTGGAGCCGGCGCATTTCCCAAGTTATTTTCATGGTGAGGAGGAATAATATTGGGAAAATTCATTTTTTAAACCTATTTTAATCTGCTTTATGATATATGATAATCAAGGATTGTATATGATTTATGAAATATATTCAACGGTTAGTTTATATGGGGAGCAATTAAAAGTGAGGGGCTAAAGAAGGCAGCCAGGGCGTCCCGCCCTGGGGCTGCCTTCCTTAGCCCCTCACTTTTAATTGCTCCCGTTATATGTTCATTGTCTAAAGATAGGAGCGATATGTTTTCCAAAGAAGATTTGCAAAATACACAACAAGCCATTTCGCAATTTCAATTAGATGGATGGCTTTTGTATGACTTTCGACGTTCCAATGATCTCGCTTGCCGATTCTTAGCCATTCCTGACAATCAACTTTTAACACGACGCTTTTTTTATTGGATTCCACGTCAAGGGGAACCCGTAAAAATTGTTCACGGCATTGAGGAAAAAGTTTTAGACCATCTACCTGGCCGCAAGCTCCTTTACAATAGCTGGCAAGGGCTTGAGGAGCGCTTAGCTGATACATTAAAAATTTGTAAACGCGTAGCCATGGAATACTCGCCCCGCAATGCAATCCCTTATGTGTCTAAAGTGGATGCAGGAACAATTGACGTGGTGCGCGACTTTGGCATCACTGTAGTGAGTTCAGCGGATCTTTTACAAAAATGCATAAGCGTATGGGACTCTTATAAATTGCAGACTCACCTGGCTGCGGCAAAGACGCTTTGCTCAATAGTTGATAAGGCGTGGGCGTTGATTGCCCAGCGCGTCAAACAAGGAAAAACCATCACGGAATATGATGTTCAGGAATTTATTCTAGAAGAATTTACCAAGGAAAATTGCATAACGAGCGACTCGCCCATTTGCGCTGTCAACGCCCATTCCGCCAATCCTCACTATTGCGCTGAAAAAAAACAAGCGGAGACCATTAAGAAGGGCGATCTTATTTTAATTGATCTTTGGTGCAAACAGGATCTTCCAAAAGCAGTCTACGCTGATATTACGCGCATGGGAATTGCAGCAAAGGCTCCAACCCCAAGGCAGCAAGAAATTTTTGACATCGTCAAGCAAGCGCGTGACGCCGCCACGGAATTAGTTAAACAACGTTTTACTCAAGGCTTGCCCCTCATGGGATGCGAAGTTGACCAGTGCTGTCGGGATCACATCATCGATGCCGGTTACGGCCCCTATTTTATTCATCGAACTGGTCATAATATTGATGAAACGGATCATGGCAATGGCGCCAATATCGACAACCTGGAAACACAAGATAGCCGCATGCTCCTTGCCGGAACCTGCTTTTCCATCGAACCTGGGATCTATCTGCCTGGCGAGTTCGGCATCCGTCTAGAGTATGATGTTTACGTTCATCATAATGGACAAATTCAAATTACCGGCGGCATTCAAGAAGCGATTACCTGTCTTTTATAAGCAAAATTAAATTGAATCCAGTATCTCTTCTGAAGTAAAATCTTTAAAGTAATTGTACATTTCGTCGCATGCCGCTATGAAGCTCATCGCCCTATTTCTGTCTAGAGTTAATAGATAATTATAAATGTTATGAATAATTGTTTTATTCATTTTTTTAATATATTCTCTCATTTTAATTATTCGTATTTCTGATTGATTAGTTCCTTTATACAATACCGATAATTCCTCTATGCGGAGCTCAAATAATTGTTTTTTTAGCGCTTCGATTTTATTACATTTACCTGCGAGTATGGCTGCGAAATAAAAATCTTTTTTTTCAAGCGCATGATCAAAGAACGCGGCTATACTTATTTTGCTTTCAATATATGCCTTTTCCGGAGATACAGTTTTAGATCGTTCTTCTTCCGCCTCAATTCCTTCGTAAATTTTATAAATTTCTGAGAATGGAAGTTTTTCCAAATCGGACAGGTACATATATTTCTCAATAAACATTGCAAGTTTTTTATTACTATTTGATTTAGAAATAATTGGATGTAACTCATCTATCAATGTAATAAATTCAGCAGTCGACTTATGAAATAATTTCATCATATACATTTCTATTAAATTATAAAGACTTTCATCGCCATATCTATTTAGTTTAAAATTATCACAATTAATTTGTTTGTCACATGCGTGAACGACGATTCTTTTAAGCGCTTCGTGCAATTTATTTTTATCTCTAATTTTGGATAACATCAGATCGAGTCCCCAAAAAGTAGAAGAGAAGAAGTCATTCTTAATTTGATCAAAATCAGCCATAGGCGCCATTGACTGACACTTAATAAGGTTTGTTTCGTTCGACTGAACATGATCTTTCAAGCTCACATCAACTATTACATGATGCAGCATATCTACTAACTGTTTGCTTATAGAAAAATGTTCGGGAATATGCAGACTAAATTCAACAAAATTTGCATTGCTTTCAATAAGATATTTTTCATTTGCAGATTGGTTCCATTCTACTTGAGGAACTATGCCGTCTGTAAAATTCAATCCTTCAATTGCATTAACCATATAAGCAGCATGAAGAGTGGTTTGGTACCACCGTTCTCCTAAATTCATTCCAAACAACTGGACGTTAATATCTAAACCGCTATTCGGTTCACCAGGTTTATAGTCAATAGATATAGTAGCGGCATGTTCGCGTAGTGGGACTTGATAAACTATTGTAGTGTTGCTGCTGCGTTGATTAATTGCAGATATTGGCCTTGCAAATTTTGTTGCAACTAGCGAACTTATCTCTGCAGGCTGACCGCTAAGAATATCTTCATTTAATCCAAGTTTCATAGCGATATAGTCACTTAACAGTATAATATTTTGATGACGGAGCGTATGATGATGCACAAGCCGGGTAGGTGGAATAATACAAGAGCTCCCAGTTAAAGAGCCTAATACAATAGCGGAAACATTGAATTCAAGACCTGCCTCGAATTGTTCATTTAATTGTTGCTCATTCATTGCTTTTTCGCGCACCTGACGGGATAAATTCAAAAAACCAGAAAATGAATAACTCGTCATTGTGTCTGTGTGATACTTTCCTCCCTCTCTTAATTTTGTGAGATAGACATAAAAAGCATCATGATCTATTTTTTTTGGCACTTCCCTTCCTACCAAAGCATATGCATCTTTTGGATCGACTAAGGCCATTGCAGTTTCTTGGATTTCGTCGAGTCCTTCGATCAGATCAACGACAAGTTCTGCTTTAAGCTGCAGTTTGTTCGAAAATTCTTGGCTTTCAGTAATCTGTTTCATAATTAAATCATACGCATTGGTGGAACCACGCACAAACGAAACCATAGCCAATTGCGCCAGTTTGCCTGATTTAGCGTATCTCTCAGCTAATGATTTTTTTTCAGAACCATAGCCGAAACTTTCGGAAAAAAGTTTTTTGAGACTTGAAAGCCTATTTTGTGCAAATGTAGGATTATTCCAAAATTCCAATTCTTCATTCTTCGGTATTTTCTCACGGTTTGCAGCAACCCATTCCAGGCAAGCGAGATTTTCATCTGACAACATCTCTTTCTTAGCGTTTGCAAATACATTTTCTGCGGTTCCTGGCTGCCATGATGGTGCAAACATAATATTGAGCCAAGAAGAGAAAACATTAAGAGAACGCATTTTTTCAACTAATCGATAGAGGGCCGTCGTTGTTTCAGATCCTCCGCGCGCTTGCAATTCGGCAACGAATTCATTCCATTTGCGAGCCGCTTCAAGGCTGATCGCTGCTTCCTGTCCATGCGTTAAAAGAGGAATCAAAAACAGATCTTGACTGTCTGCAATCTTCAGCTGAGCTTCCTTTGAAACCTCTTGACAAACCTTATTTGCGCGTAGGAAGGCCGCAAAAGAAAAGCCATCCACGACATCATCTGGAGGCTGTTGAAAAATAGCGGCCTCAAGAAATTTAATGTAGTAAAGCCGCTCTAATGTTTGCGGGGCCTGCTCATTCAGCGCGGGAATAATTTGTCTTTTAGAAAGTTTAATGACATAGGAAAAAAGATGGTAGAGCTGTTCCAAATAAAGAGGCGTTATCGCCGTTGGATTTTTTAAATAATAATGCCACTTGTCATGGATCAACGCTAAGATTGTGGCTAGGGCGCGTTTTGCATCCTTGCTGTCCTTTGAAGAATCGCAGGCCATAATGTCAAGGAGATCCTCTAATTTCTTAGCGTTTTGACCTTGGGTGGGATAAAGCGCCTCTCCTTCAGCTATTAAGCTCTTTTGCAAATTTTGGTAATCTTTCTCGATGAATGTCACACCAGCTTTCCAATAGAGGTTTTTCGGAATTGAAACTTCCCTCGGGATAGGATAGCTGACATATCCTTCATTTATCAGACCTTCTGGATTTTGGATTCCCTTGGTGCGAAAAATCAACCCGCGCTGTGTGTCCACCATTATCGGGTGATCTGAACTTGCGTCATACGTGAATTTTTTCATTTGATGATAAGTTTCTTGATCTAAAAGAATCACGGTGACGCCCAAGCCGCTGAACTCAACAGCTTCATGAGAGAGATCTAGGGCGGATCGCCGCACAACGACCACCTTAATTTTGTGACTATCAGCGGTTTTTTTATATAACTTCAGGGCTTCGCTAAGGGAGCCTGAGAATAAAATCTCGTCGCTTCCTGTGACTTGCTGCACTTCGTTTTTAGTATCGACAATCACTCGGTGCTTAGAACGTGATTCAAAGTTTTTTTGTTGAGCGAGTGTTTGGATATTAATATAACTTGGCTTTATGGGCTGGGTCGACGTTCTTATTGAGCGTGTTTGTAAAAGATAAATGACAGGTTTATCGCTGTTTTTTTCTCTGAGCTTAACGGAAAATTCCATATCTAATGGCTTGAGAAAATTAAGTCCTTTGGAGCGATTTTTCGAGATGTGAGCGCCCATTTTTCTCACATCTTGCGCGATGCGATTAGGAAGCGCTTGGACATGGCAAGGATCTTCTCCATTTGCGCAATGGATGTCTTTATTGCTTACCACTATTGAATTTCCTTGGCTGTCGGATACAACGCGAGTCTTTTTGTTGCGGTTAACGACTTCAACATGGTTTTTATCATCGACAAAATAGCTATCTACGGCGACTTGACTGCTGACGACGCCGCTATTATTTCCGAAGCCGGCCTGAAAGAAAGTCACCCCTTTAGCTTTATTGGGCTGTCTGGTGAACATCACGCCTGATCGCGGAATATCCAAAATATTTTTCACTTGGTTGGAATCGCTTTCCAATACCATCGTCTGTACAAGGGCGGGAATAAGGGGAACTCCCCCAAGAAAGACGCTGATATCTCCATTTTCTAAACGTTGTGAAATTGATCGCTCGCCAAAATAAGAGATAATGACTGTCGCGAGCGCTTTAGAAATGGCTTCTGAATTAGGTTTAACAAATGGAACGCTATCATTTCCGCCGGCATTAGGTTTAGCCGCTGAAACGCCGCCGTTTTCTCCTATGGTAAGAACATCCTCCTCTTCATCTTCATTTCCCGTACTGCGCACAATCACTAATTCTGGATTTTCCTTTCGGAGCCATTCTTCAATCCTAAGAGAAAAATAACTTTCACTGGCAAACTGATTTCTAATGATCTCTTGAATTTCAAGAAGGATTTCCTCGCCTTCTCTTGAGATTTTTGGTCTGACAGTTTGAGCTTGATTTGGATTTTGATTCAAAAATGCTTTTCTGACGCCTCTGTCAAAAGTCTGTATAAATCGTTGCCATTTTATTAAAATTTCAGGACAGGATTTAAAGAGATAATTTTGCATTTCATAGTCGCTAATCGGCACAAACGGAGGCACCTTAACGATGCAGGAGGAGAGTTCCAGGCTGCGCGCTTCTTCTTCATTAATTAAAAGACTAGCCGCTTTATATCCATATCCAACCTCTCGAGCCAAATAATTCAAGTTTTCGGGGATCGCTTTTATTGTTGGATCTGAGGCTTTTTTTAGCCAATTGAGAAGCCCTTCATGTTTTGGTGAAACTTCATTAGGGAGTCTTGCTCCTTTCCCAATGAGCCAAAAAGCAGCTTCGGGTTGTTCATCTTCAATCGCTTTTACGAGCAATGCTTGCAATTGTTTTGGATTGGCGCCTTCCGCTTCCTTTCTAAGCGCTTGCTGATAGTTTGCATGTTCTGAACCAAGATCGGCTAAATCATCATTGATTTGAAGATAAGGGAATACATGATTAAACTGTTCAATTAATTTTGCATAACTTGTGCATAATTTCTGCCTTTCTGCGAGTGTATTATTAAGATTAACGATTTTGATTTTTTCTTTTAATTCCACGATGTATTGACGTTCATTTGCAGGAATAAAACTATCGAGGTTGAGATCTAAAGGAGACTTTTCAGAATGGTGATTTTCCTTTTTTTCCATCTCATTATTAATATTAGGAGAAATTAAAGAATCTGACAGATCAAAAGACATAAAGCACCATTTAATTACAGTAATATGTAAATTATAAACTTTAATATAAATACAAGTCAAATTAAATAGATAATTATATCGAACCTTCATGTCCAAGGCTACAATAAAGTCAGCGATTTGGCCAAAAAGCTGACGACTTGGTATAATGGCGTTATAACCAAGAAGGTATTTATGGGCGCACATGCTCACCCTGAAAAAACAAAAGTCACTTTCGATTGTTCTCTAGCTGAAAGAACTTACATTAAAATGCTTGCCGCAAAGGCTCACATGACTTTGGGCGAGTTCATTCTTTCCTATCTGAGAAAGGATTTTCCTGAAAAGACACCTAACCAAGAAACTCTAGAAGCGATGAAGGAATGCGAGGAAGGTCGCGGTATAAAGTGTGATTCTATTGAGGATTTTTGGAAAAAGATGGGGATGAAACCAAGTCTGTAAATAACACGTGCAAAAGGAAGGTAACAAGGCCGTCCCGGCCTTGGCTGTGTTGCATGGTCGTCCTGACCTAGTTGTTGATACATTCAAGGCCGGGACGGCCTTGTTGCCTTTTCTACCTATCCTGACATTTCTATACAATGTTGTTTTTAAACGATATTATAACTTATAATGCCTTTTATAAGCAGCATTATTTGGTAAAATTAGAAATTTCTTGACAATCATTGAAAAGGCCTGTTATTTATTGGATAATGCTTGTTTTGAGAGGCATTACACAAAATATAGTAGGATAAAGGCGACATTAATATGAAAAAAAATCCCATTCAGCTTTTGCCGCTGCCGGTTGAGAGAACGTTGAAGAAGTTTGGAGCTGATATTCGGATTGCGCGTTTGAAACGTGGTTTTACTGTTGAAATGATGGCCCAAAGAATTGGCATTCATAGGTCGACCTATAGCAAGATAGAGAAAGGGGACCCGATGGTCGGACTGGGCGCTTACGCAGCCGCATTATTCTCTTTGGGTTTTGGTACGCCTTTGGGTGATTTAATTGACCAACGCAATGATGATGCGGGGCTGCTGCTCGATTTAGAGAAACTGCCAAAAAGAGCTCGACCAAAGAAAAGTCCGCAGGGTTTATGAACAGACAAATAAAAGTTTATATTGGTAATGTAAAAAGACTTGTGGGGACCTTATTTTTTAACGCATCGGGTAATCGCGAGAGCAGTGGCTTGGAGTATAGTCTTGAGTGGATCGAATCCAGTAAAAGCTTCGAAATCGATCCGGCGCTGCCTCTTGGACATGGACGCGCTTTCCGATCGAAGAGAGGGGAAAGCTCTGTTTTTCATGGCGCCATTGCCGATTCCGAGCCCGATGGATGGGCCAGACAAGTGATTTTGCGAGCCAATGGCAAACACCGAAAAGAGAAGAAAGACCTTGGAATTTTTATTAATGATTCCCCGTTGACTTCCCTTGATTTCCTTTTGGCTGTTGACGATTTTTCTCGAATCGGCGCGCTTAGGTTTCGGGATGAAAACGGAGTGTTCCAACGAGGAGGGGGCAAGGGGAAACGAACAGCTCCACCGCTCATTGAACTCGATTCTTTATTGCGTGCAACTCGAGCGGTTGAAACCGATACGGAAACAGCTGCCGATTTGGAATATCTGCGTGGTCGAGGGACTTCACTTGGAGGCTTGAGGCCCAAATGCACTGTTGTCGACAAAGACGGCTCTTTGTCGATTGGAAAATTTCCAAGTGTTCATGATTCCTATTCTGTGACAAAGGGTGAAGTGTTGGCTCTGCGCATAGCAGCTGCGGCGGGCATTCAAGCAGCCGAGGCCCGTATTGTGGAGAGCGATGGAACTCCGATTGCCTTGATTAAACGTTTTGACCGGGGACCACGCGGCGAACGCATTCCTTATCTTTCAGCTGCAAGTCTGCTCGGTATAGAGGAGAGTCGGCAAGTCCACACTTATATGGAAATTGTCGATGCGCTCAAGCGATACAGCCCAGATTATCAGGCAGATGCGGAAGAGTTGTGGCGTAGGATTGCACTGACAATCTTAATCACCAATGTTGATGATCATATGCGCAATCATGGCTTTTTGCATGTGGAGAAAAATCAATGGCGTCTCTCACCAGCCTTTGATATCAACCCCTTTCCCGATAAACGGAGGGTACTTAAAACCTGGATTGCCGAATCAATAGGCGATGCCGCCAGCATTCAGTCATTAATGGAGGCTGCTCCTTATTTCGGTATTGAATCCAGACGCGCTTGCGCGCTCCTCTCCACCGTCGAAGGGGCGGTTGCTCGTTGGCGGCAAATCGGGAAAGAGATCGGTATGAAGGCCTCAGAGCTCAATGCATTCGAAACAGCTTTTGAGCATCAGGAGCGGCTCTCCGCTCGCCGAATCATCGGACTGATAAAATAGATGTGCGTCGCGAGCGCAAAAACAGTATTTATCTGAGGTTTTTTAATTAACTAGTTGACATATAATTTTAAATTCTATATATTAGTAGATAGATAACAGATTACAGAACAACACAGATTATAAAACAACATTTATAAATAATAAACGAGGGATTATGAAAAATATTAAATTAGCAGCATGGTTTTTAAGAGTAGGTTTGGCATTTGTATTTACATATGCTTCAATTGAGATGTGCATCAATCCACAAAATTTTTTAAAGTATACGCCGGCATTTGTTTTTGATATTCTCCCTGTAACTGCATTTTTATATAGTTTTGGCTTAGCGGAATTTCTACTAGCCGTATGGTTATTAACAAAGTGGAAATCCAAATATTCATCAATCATATCGGTTATGTTGATGGTAGGTATTGTTGCATTTAATCCTGAACATTTTCAGGTGCTTTTTAGAAACGTTGCGATCGCTTTTGGCGGACTAGCGCTTTTAATGCTTGAGACAAAGCATGAGATGCCGTCAGAAATGGCCAGACTTTAAATTAATGGAGGTAGACAATGAGTAGCCGTAAAGAGGAGATCTTAGACATCGCACAGCATCTGACCCAAACCAAAGGTTTTAACGGTTTCAGCTACAACGATATTTCCAATGAGATCGGCATAAAAACATCCAGTATTCACTATTATTTTAGATCGAAGGATGATTTGGCAATAGCGTTGATCGAACGCTATCATCATAATTTTAGACTGCAACTGAATGAAATCGATGCTAAAATCGTATCACCACATCAAAAGCTCATAGCATTCTCTGAGATTTTTAAATCTCTGGCTGAAGCCAAAGATAAATTTTGCCTATGCGGCATGATGGCCGCTGAGCATCAATCTATCTCTGCTGAAGCTCAAAATAAATTAAAATTTTATTTTAAAAATAGTGCAGATTGGATCGCTTCTAATTTCGCTATTTTAGGATCTAAAAAGCCTGATAACGATGCTAAAGCCTATCTTGCACTTTTGGAAGGAGCCCTTTTGATGGCTCGAATTGAAGGACGACCTTCTTTGCTGGAGCAGCTGGCGCTTGTCTTTATCTCAAAATTTGAACATCTTAGTTAGTGCGTTCATCCTGAACACTATAGCAAGTTTAATCTTATTGTCGTAAATAAGATAATAAGATATAATGAAGGTGCACCCGAAATTAGGAGGTGATTATGAGTGCACACAAAGATGTTGTTCGCTTTACATTTGATTGTCCTACTGATTTACATACCGTTGCAAAAATGAAAGCTTCCGCTCTGCATCAAAGTATGAAAGATTACTTAATTGGACTTTTGGTTAAAGACGCTGTAGAAAATCCACCGAAATATTTGGATAATGAATCTTTCAAAAAGGAGCTTAAAAATATTCTTCAAGATGATGCTGAACTCATGCAAAAGTTATCCGATCGATGATTTACCTATCTCTTGAACAAATTATTGAACTGCATGATGCCCTTATTGAAAAATTTGGTGGACTCATTGGAATAAGAGAGAGAGGCTTATTGGAATCCGCTGTAGCGGCTCCTATGATGATTGTATTTGGAAAAGAATTGCATAAAACCATTTACAATAAAGCTGCGGCTTATCTTTTCTATATAGTTAAAAATCATGCATTTCTTGATGGAAACAAAAGAACTGCGACCGCGGCTGCTTTAGCATTCCTTAGAGCCAATGGAAAGTCTACTAAATATGACGTGGATGAATTGCTTGAGTTTGTAGTGTCGGTTGCTGAAGGTCAAGCCGATTTGGATGCTATTAGTAATTACTTTAGAAAAATTTGTTCTTAAAGATGCTTTTTACATTCATCTGTCCTGCCCATTCTGACACCTATCCTACCCGTACGTCCTTAAAAAGTTATCGCAGCACAAGGAGAAAGTAGTCGGGCGTCCCGCCCTGACTCAGGCCGAGACGGCCTGGTTACCTTTTCAGACTTCGCCTTGCCATGACTTTTTAAGGACGTATTCCTACCCATCCTGACATTATTTTTTTTTAGATGAGGCGGGTGAACTCGGCCTCTTCTAAGATGCAGACGCCTAGAGCCCCGGCCTTATCGAGTTTCGAGCCTGGAGATTCGCCGGCGACGAGATAATCGGTCTTTTTGCTAATGCTTTCAGAGACCTTGCCTCCTCGTTCTTTAATCAAGTTGGCCGCCTCGACGCGCGTATAGTTTTGCAATGTGCCAGTAAGCGCAAATGTTTTGCCGCTAAATGGGTGATCGCGATAACTATGCTTGACAACAGTTTTTTGAGGCGCCACTCCGCACTCTAAAAGCTTGGCGATTTCATCCAGATTATGCTTATCGCGAAAATATTCGACGACTGCTGAAGCGACTTTTGGACCCACTCCTTCAATCGCCATCAATTCCTCCTCCGACCACTTTGAGAGGGAGTCAATATCTCCGGCATTGACGGCTAATAATTCGGCTGTGCCGGCGCCTACGTGTTTAATGCCGAGCGCCATGATAAAACGCGATAGAGGAATTTCCTTGGATTTTTCAATGCTCGAAAGCAGATTCTGAATGGATTTCTCTTTAAAGCCATCCAATTGACTAAGGTCATTGACAGTAAGCTTATAAATATCAGAAGGCGTCGTTATCAGACCTCGATTCGCCAACTGTTCCAGCGCTTTTTCACCTAGATGTTCAATATCCATTGCGCCTTTACTTGCAAAGTGGATGAGGCGACCCAATTTTTGGTCGTTGCAGTGAGGGTTGAGACAGCGTACAGCCACCTCATCAGCGTGTCGGACTATGGGAGCTCCGCAGCTTGGGCAAATGGCGGGCATTGTCCAGCGAACAGTATTAGCGGGACGCAAATTGAGATGTACACTAACCACTTTAGGAATGACATCGCCGCCTTTTTCGATAGTAACGGTGTCTCCAATGCGGAAATCTTTACGCTGGACCTCTTCCTCATTATGCAAAGTCGCGCGCGAAATTGTGCTTCCTGCAACTAGGACAGGCTCCAGTTCCGCTACGGGGGTAAGCACGCCTGTTCGTCCAACCTGAACAGTGATATCGCATATTTTTGTAACGGCTTGCTCAGCTGCGAATTTATAAGCGACAGCCCAGCGAGGATTTTTTCCGGTGGCTCCGATATGCTGCTGTTCGCGCAGATCGTCCAATTTAACGACAATGCCATCGATGTCAAAGGGCAGGGAGGGACGCTGCTTGCGCACTTTTTCTGCAAAAGCCCAGATCTCGTCCAAGGAGCGGCATTTGGCCAATAAAGGCAGAGCCGGTAGCCCATGAGAGGAGATAAAGGCATGTGTTTCGAATTGACTTTTGAGTTGCTGAGAAGAGTCTTCGGCGACTCCATAAAAAACGATCGACAGTTGCCGTTTTGCAGTTTCTTGCGGATCCAATAATTTCAATGATCCTGAAGCTGCGTTCCGAGGATTGGCCCAAAGGGCTTCCTCGGCATTTTTCTTTTGTTCGTTAAGCATTGCAAAGACTTTATGCGGCATAAACACTTCGCCGCGCACTTCTAATAGATCAGGCAAGTTCTCGCCATATAGTTGCAAGGGGAGCGCTGCGATGGTTCTGATATTCGCCGTGACATCTTCGCCCTTTTTGCCATCTCCGCGCGTCACTCCGCGTACATAAAGGCCTTTCTCATATCGGACAGAGACAGCGACGCCATCCATCTTCAATTCGCAGGAAAAGGCGATGTCGCTGCGGCCAACCAGCTTGTACATGCGATTGACGAATTCCGCCAACTCCTCTTCGCTATACGTATTCGCCAGCGACATCATCGGAATGGAGTGTGTGACTGTTTTAAAGCTTGCCGTTGGAGTTTCATTGACGCGTTGCGTAGGCGAGTTGGGCGTCACCCATTCGGGGTGCGCTTTCTCCATTTCGCTTAGCCTGCGCAGCAATGCGTCGAACTCCTCATCGCTGATTGTCGGCTTGCTGTCGATATAATAACGCTTATTGTGCTCCCAAATTTCTTGGAGCAAGCGTTCGTAATCCTGTTGAGACGTTGTATATTTTTCTGTGATCATTTCCAAAAATTCACTTTAAAAATCATGGTGGAAAGGGGAGCGATTTGAATATTTAATCCGACGGCATGTCCGTGTTCATTACATGCGATATGCGGCTGTGGCTGTGCGTTGAGTTTTCCTGACCCGCCGTATCGTTCAGCGTCAGTATTAAACACTTCCTGAATGGAAGCTAAGTTGCGCAGCGAGAGGAAATAATCGGCATGATAAGCGGGAGTGAAATTGTGCACGCACAGCAGGCATTCATGTTCGCTTTTGCGTAAGTAACTGATAATGCTGTTTTTCACATCGGAAAAATCAACCCATTCAAAACAAGTATAATGGAAGTCGCGCTCCCAAAGGGCGCGGTTCTGTTGATAAAAATGGTTTAAGTCTTCCACTAGGCGTTGAGTCTCCTGATGGGGAATAAACTGTAGAAGATCCCATTCGACGCCCCTATTGCATGACCACTCGTTCCATTGGCCGATTTCACCGCCCATAAAAAGAAGTTTTTTGCCTGGTTGACAGATCATATAGCTGTAGAGCAAACGCATGTTGGCGAATTTTTGCCAGACGTCGCCGGGCATTTTGCCCATTAAACTGTTTTTTCCATGCACGACTTCGTCATGGGACAACACCAAAATAAAGCGTTCGGTAAAGGCATATAGCAACCCGAAGGTAAGATCATTATGGTGATGGCTGCGATAGATCATGTCCTTGGAAAAATAACGTAGTGTGTCATTCATCCATCCCATATTCCACTTCATATCAAAACCTAGTCCTCCCTCATGGACAGGGTAGGAAACCTTGGTGAAAGCCGTGGATTCTTCTGCAATTGTAAGCGCTCCCGGCACGCGTTGATGCACAATGGAATTCATATGCTTCAAGAATTCGATCGCCTCTAGGTTTTCCTTTGCGCCATATCGATTTGGAATCCACTGTCCCTCTTCGCGTCCATAATCCAGGTAAAGCATCGAAGCGACAGCGTCGACCCGCAATCCATCGATATGCATCTGTTCAAGCCAAAATAGGGCGTTGGCAATGAGGAAGTTGGACACTTCACGGCGTCCAAAATTAAAAATAAGCGTGTTCCAATGCGGATGAAAGCCTTGACGGGGATCTTCATGTTCGTACAACGCTGTGCCGTCAAATCTGCCGAGTGAAAAATTGTCTGTTGGAAAATGCCCCGGCACCCAGTCCAAGATAATTCCTATGTCGTTTTGATGGCAGTGATTAACAAACCACTGGAAGTCTTCGGGAGAGCCATGCCGGCTGGTGACAGCGTAAAAGCCAGACACCTGATATCCCCACGATTCATCTAAGGGATGCTCCTGGATGGGCATCAGCTCCAGATGCGTAAAGCCCATCTTCCTGCAGTAGGCGGCGAGGTCGACGGCGATTTCGCGGTAGTTAAAAAAAGCTCCGTCTTTCTTTTTCCAAGAGCCTAGATGCACTTCGTAAATATTAACAGGCTGCGATTTTTCTTTATTTTGGGCGCGCCTTGCAATCCAATCTTGATCTTCCCATTGAAAGCGATCAACTGAAGCCACTACTGAGGCCGTAGCAGGTCTTAATTCGCTGGAATGCGCATAAGGATCGGCTTTAATTAAGAGTTCATCGGTTTGGGTTTTAATTTCGTATTTATACTTTTCACCTGTTTGCAAACCGGGAATAAAGAGCTCCCATATGCCTGATGTTCCCAAAGAGCGCATCGGGTTGGCGCGTCCATTCCAATGATTAAAATCACCAACTACGGAAACGCATTTAGCGCTCGGGGCCCATACGGCGAACTTAACTCCCGAAACGCCTTGATGTTCAATGGGATGGGCTCCAAGGATTTTATAAAGTTCATAATGCACCCCTTGCCCAAATAGGTAGAGATCAACTTCGCCGATGGTGGGTAAAAAAGAGTAGGGGTCGGAGGCCAGCAGTCCATTTTGGTGATAGACGCGGTAGTCGGCGGCTTTTGTGTCGTGCGGGACTTCACAGACGAATAGTCCTGCCGGATGCGCTTTGCGCGCAGGGATCTTTTTGCCAAGGAGTTCCAGAAAAAGCCAATCCGCCCCTGGACGCCATAAACGAATGACTTTTTTATCTTCATAACCATGCAAGCCTAAAACTGTATGCGGATCGTAATGCCCGCCTTCCGTTAACCTGCTTAAATCATGAGCTTCTACGGTTGCATGGCTGATGGCGTATAGCGTATTCATAATTTGACCGAGCCTTTATTGCAAAGCATATCCGATCATGAATTATTCCGCTTTGAAAAATACAATTATGGCTAAAAAATAGTTAACAATTTAACGCAGAGACGCGGAGACGCAACGGAGGCTCGTTCCTGTATTAAATTGAATAGTTCTTTGAATGAACAGTTTTAAGGCGATATACTACCACAGAGCCCACAGAGCGCACAGAGAGAGAGATTCATGTTAAAGCGAAGACTCGTGCAACTGTTCATTCAAAAGGCAATTCAACTCAATACTGGAATGGGTCTCCGTTTTAATATGATTCTCTCTCTGTGCGCTCTGTGGGCTCTGTGGTAGTATATCGCCTTAAAACTGTTCATTCAAAAGGCAATTCAACTCAATACTGGAATGGGTCTCCGTTTTAATATGATTCTCTCTCTGTGCGCTCTGTGGGCTCTGTGGTAGTATATCGCCTTAAAACTGTTCATTCAAAAGGCAATTCAACTCAATACTGGAATGGGTCTCCGTTTTAATATGATTCTCTCTCTGTGCGCTCTGTGGGCTCTGTGGTAGTATATCGCCTTAAAACTGTTCATTCAAAGAACTATTCAATTTAATACAGGAACGAGCCTCCGTTGCGTCTCCGCGTCTCTGCGTTAAATTGTTAACTATTTTTTAGTGGGGATTGCTGACTCCGGTGCACTTATTGTTTTTTTGCGACGCGCCATTCATCATCGATGCATGCCACTTTGCGAATCCAAGGGTTTTCCTCAATGCAAATGGGATCGACATCGACGCTTAGATTTGATTTCTCTTGAAGATAGTCAATTATTTTCTGAATAATGCCTTTTCCATTTTTCCAGCTTTTCTTTAGGTCTTGATCTGGAATGGAAAAAATTTGCCACCTGACTCTCACAGCATATTTTGTTGGGATGAACTTAAAATTTTCTGGACGTTGCATAGGTGAATCGCCATAATATGAATTCACTGCAAACACAGCGAGAATTTTATTTTTTTTAGGACAGAAGAAAGAACCCTCAAATACAATCGATTTTAGATTCCCTTTTGCGTCAACCACTCCTTCAATTACGAATTGTGCGCTATGCAATCTTAAGGGCGCATTAAAGGTGATTTTAATATTCGGGTGATTATAAGCAATCCCTTGAATCATGGGACACGGACGAATATTTTGACGCATGCGCGGACTGCTGACGCCGCTATTGAGATTAATAGTGGTGCAAATATTTTCACAGAGGTCGGCAAGCAATGGAGGGAGATTTGATATCGAGATTCCGGCCCGCATCTCAACAGACGCTGCAATTGTTTTAAGAGTTTGATCAAGAAATGTGAGAAAGTCTTCAAAAGAGTTTGGGAGCATAAACTGCGGTTCTTTTAAATTGCTTCCAAAAGCTGTCAGCCATAGAGGAAAATGCGAAGAAGAAAGCAATAATTCTGAAGAGTTTTTTTCTATTTTCGTCTGCAGTTGAGCAAACTTAAATGCTAGATATTTTTCTAAAAACTGAATTTGAATAGAAAAATTTTCTATTGACTCACCTGCCAACATCTCTTTATTCATTGCACTGAGAACAAATTTCAACATCTGATCGATTATTTTCGCCTTTTTTTTTGCTCTTAATAACGCATCATGCTTACATAAATCGCTATTTGTTAATTCATTGAAGTCATTAAAAGTTTTGAGAATGCATAAAAACGCCCGAGATAACAATACAGCGTTGAATTTTTCAGCCTTTTCCATCGCTGCAATGCAACGATCGGCAACGGGAATCAGTTCTGAGTCCATCTGCGTCAACACACGATCAAAATGATCGTCAAAGTCTTCACATGCATTAACCCGATCGCTCAATTTTTTGGCCGTTTTTTTGACATGATTTGATAGTTTACAGGCTTGAATTCTCTGTTCATCGCTGGCTTCCTTCATCATTAAATTGAAACATTTTTTAACATTTTTTTCAGAGCTGCTCCAAATTGTTTCAAATGAAAAATTCAACCAAATTTCCGTAACTTGTTGGCCTAGTGCATTAAATAGCTGGGATAGTTTTTGCAGCTGGTCGACATTTAATTCAGAAATAAATTCCTTCCAAGAATTTCTCGTGGTGGGCTTTAGAATAAATTTTTCGTAATTGAGAAAAGCTTCTTTATTAGGCGCCTCTTCTTTATTTTCTTTAGCTGAAACGTCCAATAAAAACTGTTCAGGCGCTTCACTTGCCAGCAAGACATTAGTCGATCCTAAACTTTGACGTTTTTTATTTGAATTTTGCATTATTTCAAATTTTGAATTTATCCACATCAAGGGATTTTCAAAATTTTTGCTTTCCTCAATAGATGTCGCTTTCAGCGATCTTTCTTTAACATTAACATTTAATTGCATTAAACTTTTTTTAATTAATTCCGAGGAAAAGCTGTGGCTTTGTAAGTTTTCTAGAAAATGTTTTTTAAATTCCGCCTCAATTTTAGGAATAACTTCTTTAATTTGAATTTTCCCCGTTTGCTTAAGTGAGCCGCTTATCACTGCCTCAAAGGAATGAGTTGTATAATTGACGTCGCCAATGTTTTTTTTTGTTATATCAACGTGGAACTTCTCCTGTTCTAAGCAAAATACAAAGTGAAAGTTATTGAATATCATGATTTTGTCCTTTTGGATAATCATTAATCCTAAATTTCCGCAAAAACATATATTTATAATTTTATTTACCTTATACGGAGCATAACTTAAAGAAATTTATTTTGCACTACAGAGTGAACAAGGCCTAAAATTTCTTGATGATTATTAAAATTTCCCGTAGCTTTCGCGC
>Ga0207104_1043_pt1 | contig 30947 bp, 23 predicted proteins | sample Alteio_BWMinHeat_79_FD_153538 | JGI IMG/M metagenome (GOLD analysis project Ga0207104, IMG submission 153538) | Enriched cells from forest soil in Barre Woods Harvard Forest LTER site, Petersham, Massachusetts, United States -... | ecosystem: Environmental > Terrestrial > Soil > Temperate forest >...
ATTTTTAAAATGCGTTGACAATGTTGTTTGTACATGCTCTTGTTCAAATCCTTCGATTAACTGTTTTATAATCGTTTCTAAAGAGAGCTTTTCCAATGTGAGAAGAGGGCATTCTTTAAGGATTTTATGAATTTCCTCTTCATTAGAAGCTTTTTTTATTTCTTCCCAGCTGTCTATTAAATCCATTGCGGCTTGGATGGGAGAATTCGCTGCAAGGATCGATTGTGTGCACCTTTGTTGCGGTGGCTTTTCATCAAGCGAGGGGGTCGAAACGAGATAGGTGAGTGCAATTTGCGGTCTCAGTACGCCTGCATCGTCGCAGGCGGTCGAATACGCGCTGACGTTTTCATTTTTTTGCATCCATGTGAGCAGGTAAACGCCCGAAATTAATTTTAATAAAGATTGGGTGAGATTAGGATATTTTATTACAAAGGCTGCAAGAGTTTGTTTTCCACTCTCCTTTTCCCAAACTTCGGCGAATGTTGTATAATACTTATTGCGAATATCTTTATCAAGACCTTGGAGCAGGCTGAAAGCGTTAAAGAGATCGCCAATCTTAGCGATTAGTTTTGTTCCACAATGGTTTTTTTGATGGCTGGTAATTTTATTTTTAAGCTGATGTTCATCCAGAGGCAACTCCAACTTATTAGTTTTTTCACAAAGTTGCTCTAAGGCGAATTTTAAATCTCTTTGATAAATCGCAACGCCACGATCCACGCTTAAAAGCAGGCGCCAAAATAGATCTCGAGTAATTGTCTGCGGCTGGTTGATTTCCAAAATGCGTAGAGGCATTCTCTCCAGCGCCTCATAAAAGCTTGCGCGGTCCCGACATTCTATGCTTCTAACGGTTCTTTTTTTTGATCCGATGCGTATGCGAAATGAATTATTTGTTCCTACATGTCGATTCCACGCTTGGTCGTACACAAATTTCAGGTCGAGGCCTCCGAGTTGTATTAAAAAACCTACAAACTCTTTCTTTTCGTTCGTCAGCGGTAAGCGGGTAAGCGTCCAACGCTCCCTAAGACTTTTCAGGTACACTATAATGGCTGCGTAATCTTTGGGCGGATGGTTGTTTTTAAGGCCATATTTATACGCCAAAGACGCTTTAATTAATTTTTCATCCCATTGTTTCTGATTATTAATGGTTTTTCCCACACACGCGCTAATAATGTCTACAAGATAGTCCAACGTTTCATCAATGGCTTTTTTAAAGAAAGTATAAACAAGCGGGTTAAAAATTTTCCGATTAAACGCAACAGCGCCTCGAGGCGCATGACTCTCAATTTTATCAAGAATAAAGTTGGTTGATAAGGCGTATTCACAATCAACATCTTCGAATTGCCAATCAGCCAAAATATGTTGAACAACTCCCCCAATGGCTTCAGGCTCCTCTTGAATGATTCTATCCCAGGACAACCATGTTTGCACATTTGCGAGAAAATCGAAATAAGTATAGCTAACAAATCCTTCATTTGACTTATCTGGAGAAAAAGTTTTTCCTTTTTCTAGAAAATAACGCACCTTATCAAGTACATTGTTGAGTCTTTGATCCTGCTCTTTTGATAATTCAACGCGCCAATTTTCCTTACATTCCACTTCGCTGCGTGTTTTCTCTTGATTTAGAATAGAGGAATTTAAGGATAAAATATTAGTTGTTATAATAGAAGACAGCGAAGACATTCTTACTCCAGTAAAATTATTACACGCAATTGACGCTTACAGGGACAATTCAACGCAAAGGCGCAAAGATGCAAAGGCGCGAAGAGATTGAATCTATTACCAATTCCTAACAAGTAATTAGATAAAATTAATATCTTTTATGTTTTCTAGATTAAATACTTGTTAAGTATCAGTAATAGATTCAATCTCTTCACGACTTTGCATCTTTGCGCCTTTGCGCCTTTGCGTTGAATTGTCCCTGCAAAGCGTCAATCTAGGCGCGAGAAGGCAATCGTTTATCCAAAAAATGAAGGCGACAGTCACAAACGCCCATGAGAATACTCAGAACAAGTTTTTACGTCTATGGATTTTAGGTGAATGCCGGCGTAGCCTGGTTGAGATTGCTTTCCCAACTTTTGATGTATTCAAGCAACCGGTCCTTGTCAGGCTGACGCTGAAGCAATGACAAAGTCGCCGGCTCGCTTGTGAAGTGGGCGATTTTTGCCAATAAATGCAAATGACGTTTATCATCGCATGCAAATAGGAAAAAAAGGGTGTGGACCAATTTGCCATCCAACGCCCCATATGGCAGGGGTTTTTCGGGGAAGACGACATTAACAATGTCGTGATGGGAACTTAACAGGAAGTCACGTGCGTGCGGAATGCCGATTCCATTATTAAGGGCGGTCGGCTGTAAATTTTCACGATCCAGTAAGAGATCTGTCAACACATCCGCATCTAAATTCAAGTCATTGACTATCGCCTTAACAGTGGCGCGGATGACCTCTTCTTTGCTGTTTCCAGGGACGCCGGCGAGCACGCGTCCTTTATGAACGGCTCGGTAAAGGCTGAACTGCTTGCTGCCGCCGGATCCATGAGAGGCTTCAGAAGAAGACTCTCCAAAGGGAGACTCTCCATGTGATTTACCCTGTTTATAACGGATCACCCAATCTTCCACTTCCGTACGGCTAAACCGATATTGCTGGTTAATGCGATATGCGGGGATTTTGCCGTCAGCCAGCCAGCGTCGAATTGTTGTTTCCGAAACATTTAAAAGCTCGGCGACATCTTTAATCCGTAAGTCCATATTCGTTCCCCGCAATCATTATATCTAAAAGGCCCCAAATAATTCGATGATAGCAGTCGGCGAATTCAGTGTTAATATTTTTCTTCTGCGCTCTTCATCCTTCAGCGCTACAGTGAGGTTGGACAAGATCTGCAAATATTCAGTTTGTTTATCGTCTGGACCTCCGATCATAAAGATCAATCGGACTGGCGCGCCATCCAAGGCTTGCCAGTCGACGCCTTTTTGTAAGATGCCAATGCCGATAAAAAAATCGTTGTAGTCCGGAAGTTTAGCATGCGGGATGGCGACTCCCATGCCGATGCCGGTGGAAACTATTTTCTCACGATCCATAATCGCTTCAAAAAAAGTCGTTTTATTATACAATTTCCCAGCCGCCGTCAGCATCTCAACAAGACCTTGAAGGACCTCATCGCGCGTTTTCGCATTTGAAAATAGGATGAGTTTTGGATCCAAATAACGGGAGATTTTAATCATAATTAATGGACCCCGGTGTGGCCAAAACCACCTGTCCCGCGCGTTGTTGTCGCTAACATATCGGCAAGAACAAAATTCGCTTGGACGACAGGAGACAATACAATTTGAGCGATTCGCATGCCTGGCTGTATTAAAAAAACTTCTTTTCCATGGTTGATTAAAATAACGCCCAATTCACCGCGATAATCGGCGTCTATCGTACCGGGCGAGTTCAATACAGTTACGCCATGTTTTAGAGCAAGGCCGCTGCGCGGCCGCACTTGGATCTCATATCCTTGAGGAATAGTGAAGCGCAAACCGGTCGGCACTAAGACGGCGGCTCCCGGCGCTAGAACGATCTCTTCCTTAAGAAAAGCGCGCACGTCTGCACCTGCGGCCCCTTCGGAAGCGTAACTGGGGAGATCCGCCAAATCTTCAGCCAACGTTGGAATGTCTTGCTTATGATGCATGAGGGGTTCTCTCTTTTGAATGTTTTTTCGTGATAGGCGCGGGGGACTCATCTATTTTTTTATCATTATTTTGAGGTGGATTGCCTGTGAAATAGCCTAAGAACTCAGTTATCTTTTCCTTAAGGTCACGCCGATTAACAATACAATCTATCATGCCATGATTCAAGAGAAATTCCGATTTTTGCGCTCCGGGAGGAAGCTGTTGTCCAATAGTCTGTTCAATTACTCGGGGCCCTGCAAAGCCGACCAGGGCGTTGGGCTCGGCGATAATAATATCTCCTAATGATGCAAAAGAGGCTGTGACGCCTCCTGTGGTTGGATTGGTGAGGATCGAGACATAAGGAATTTTCGCTTCGTGCAATTTGGCAAGGGCGGCTGAAGTTTTAGCCATTTGCATTAAGGAAAGGATGGATTCCTGCATGCGCGCGCCTCCCGACGTCGAGATGAGGACCAAGGGCAGGCGATGACTCAAGGCGTGTTCAATTAAGCGAGTAAGCCGTTCTCCTACGACCGACCCCATTGATCCTCCCATGAAATTAAAGTCCAGCGCTCCGATAGCGACGGGATGCTTGAAGATTTGGCAAACGCCGACGGTGACGGCCTCGCTATGTCCCGATTTTTCTTTGGCGTTTTCAAGACGCCGCACGTAGCTTTCCGTGTCAGTAAAGTTCAAGCTATCGATGGGATGTATATCATTAAATAATTCTTGAAAGGTATCGGGATCTGTTAAGCTTTTGAGCCGTTCATCTACGGAGAGGCGGTAATGGTAATCGCATTTTGGGCAACAGTTATGATTTTGCTGCAATTCATTAGCATGAATCAACTCACTGCAGTGGGTGCATTTTAGCCATCCACTGTACCCATCTTTTTTGGTTGTTTGAATTTTAATTTTTTGTTTATCGCGGGAAAATAATCCCATTCTCTGCTCCAATGATATAATGAATACATGCAATTATATGTAATAAAAAAGATTATTTCAATAAAAATTAGAGTAAATTATTTTAAGGTGCAATTGGGGTCAGGCCTGACACTATGACACTTTGGGTTGGGCCATCGGCCCAACCCAAAGTGTCATAGTGTCAGGCCTGACCCCAATTGCAGGGGTAAGCGCTCACCTTTGCATGATTATGCGCTTGGACCTACCTTGCCGCTGCGGCAAAACGTTCGGCGCCGGCGGCCGCATCAAAACGTTCGGCGATATTTTTCCAATTGATGATGTTCCAGATGGCTTTAACGTAATCGGCGCGTACATTTTTATATTGGAGATAGTAAGCGTGCTCCCAAACATCAATTCCCAGCAGAGGGATTTTTCCTTTAGCGTTTAGCGGGTCTTGGTTATCGCAAGTGCAGACATTTAAGAGTTTCGATACGGGGCAATAACACAGCCAGGCCCACCCGGAACCTTGGATGGAGACAGCTCTAGCGCTCAATAGTTCAATAAATTTTTCCAAACTGCCGAATCGAGTATTTATTGCAGTCATCAATGTTCCTTCTGGAGGTTTGCCGCCGCCGGCGTTTTTTGGGGCTAAGTTTGTCCAAAAGATGCTGTGGTTGATATGTCCGCCGCCATTGAATTTGATTGCGCTTTGGAGGGCGATCATCGCTGCGAGATCGTTTTTCTTTTCGGCCTCTGCATATTGTTCCAGCGCCTTATTCAGATTGGCGACGTAGGCGGCGTGGTGTTTGTTGTAATGCAGGGACATGATTTCAGCGCTAATCACCGGTTCCAGCGCATCCAAGCTATATGGCAACTGAGGCAATTGATATTGTTGAGCCATAAATTTCTCCTAGTTAAAATGAAAAATTCTAGCGAAAGAAGCGAGCGCCTGTTTCCTAAAGTGATTCGATACTACAAAAGCGGCCAACAGTTCGCAAGCAAAAAATCAGCGAGAATCGCCGTTTCGATGGCGCATATTTTGCCATAGATTGACGCCTAACGCCGCCCATTCTATAATGTCGACGACGGGATTGCCCATATTTTCTGGGCTGTTGGAAGGTTCTTTTTGCAATTTAGCGCTGTTGACAAGATCTCGAATTGACTGCGTCCAATTCTGCGCTTCATGAGTCACTTCATTAGCGATGTCGACTGCTTTTTGCGACCATTCCACCACTTCCAAAATATGCTGCTGCTGGCGCGAATCTTCTTCCATATGCGCGGCGATGGCCCGTGCGCGATTGGCGGCGGTTTTGATGATCTCCGCCCATGCATCCACTTCATTGGTCACTTCATCGGCGATCGTTAGGGTTTTTTCCATCCATTCGAAAGTTTGTTCCCCGACAATATTGACGATTTCTCCGCCCTTTTGATTTAGACGGTGCAATAATTCCCAGGTGCGGTCATTCACTTCTTGGTAGGTATCCGTTAAATAATGACGAAGTTGGCTGCTTGCTTTTGGAATTAAAAATACGCCGCCCATGGCGGCTAGAAGAGCCCCGACAACGCTGCTGCATAGAAATTTATGTTCGCCAAGCCATTCCGAGCGATTGTTTGCATGTCCGCTGGATGCGCCATTGAAATGCATGTAGTTTTTAGCGCATTTTTGCGCTTGGCCGGAAACGTCCTGGAAAATTTTTCGAGCGGGCTTGTGCGTTAGCAACAGAATCGCTGCAGTTCCAACAACGCTTCCTACAATGAATCCCAGCAACACCTTTTTGGAAGGATCTTGATCATGCGACATATTTGCCTCCTATTATTTGCGGGCTTTGTTCACCTTTTCGAGTTCTTTCTTGGTAAAGGTGAACAAGGCCTATTTGCGTTTGGATCCTTGTAAACGCTGCCGCTTGTTGCGTCCGCATGCGCCGTATGACGTAAGGCCGCTGACTAGGTCGCGGAGACGCTGGCTGCCATTTTCAACATAGTTGACCGTTTTCTCGCTGACATCGTCATAGGTGTCTAAGATGCCCTTTCGAAGATTATCGCCTTGCTTAGTAGTTAAGAGGAATGTGGCGAGGCCTGCGGCGACTCCTGCGGAAACGCCTCCCCAAATGAGAGCTGCATTTGAAGATTCGTTTTTTGGTTTCCCGCTCAGTCTGTTGACAAGAGATTGACCAATGCAGCTATAAGCTCCCCCTACGTTTTTTCGTAGTTTGCTTCCCGAGGTTGGCGCTAAAAAAAGCGCTGCGACGCCTCCCAATAATCCGCCTACAAGAGCGCCGATTAACAAATCCGTCTTGTTTTTGTTGTTTTTTAACATACGCTTTACCTCCCTTTTTTTACATTTAGCCAAAGAGTCAGCCCAAGGGCTAGCCATTCGACAATGTCGACAAGTTTATCTTTTGAGGATGGAGCCGCGCGCTGCTGTTCATCGGGGTCTATATCGCATTTATGCGTACGCCAACGCTGAGCGCATTCCAGCGCTTTATCGCCAACTAGAGAGGTCGCCTTGAACAAAGGATCCAATGCATCCATTTTACACTGAGCGCTTAACAACGTCTTTCTTAGCTCGCATAATGTTTTATGCACAGACCATAGCGTGATGACTAAATAAATCACCAACACAACGAACGCTAAGGCGATAACTGCAATGCTGATTTCGATCATAGGTCCCTCCTCTTCCTCTAACATAAGCATGACAGACGGGAGAAAAAATGTAAATAATATTTTTAAACATAGAAGAAAGAAGCTTTTTTTGTGAGCGTTTATAATTTTTTTCCATATAAAATATCTACTGTGATATTTTCCATGATGTTCACCTAACAAAAGGAAATTTTTTATGATATGTTCTCTAAAAAAAGCGTGGCCGGCGATGATTATTGCGTTGCTGACGACAACGAGTGCAGTGCAAGCGGAAGGTTGGTGCAATGAGGCTCCGGAATGTCGTTCTCCATGTCTATGCGGTGATTTTTCCGTGAATGTTGACGCTCTGATATGGGAAGCGGTTGAAGAGGGGCTCTGCTATGGGGCTGTTACGGATCTTAATGAAACCGAACTCAAGAATCAAAAATTTAAATGGAATGCCGGCGTCAGAGTCGGTCTTGGCTATCAGTTGCCTTGTGATTGCTGGGATGTGGCGCTTTCTTGGACCCATTTCAATTCCAAATCTAAAAGAGAACTTTCGCTTGACCCAGGCGAATTTTTTATTTCCACATGGGGAGAGCTTCCCATTGGCGGCCTTAGCGGAGCCGCGGTTTCTGATCATTGGAAACTGGATTTTAACGTATTGGACGCTGATCTAGGTCATGTTATTTGCGTTAACGATTGCCTCTCTTTCAGGCCCCATGTGGGCTTAAGAGCCGCGTGGATCGATCAAAAAGTTCATATTGACGCCACAGGCGCTTCAGGGGAGTTGCCATTTACTAATGAAGTGCATATGAAATCCGATTACGAAGGCATCGGTCTTCGCGCCGGTTTGGATTCGGAATGGTCTTTTGGATGTGGCTGGGGTCTTTATGGATCTGCGGATGCGTCGATTTTGGCCGGCGAGTCAAAAAGCTGTATTAGGGATGCTACTACGTTTGCAGGTTTGACGACTATCGTTTCGCAAAAATATAAAAGCCGCGCTTGCCGCGCCGCTACCGACCTAGCAATTGGATTGCGTTGGCAAGACAGGTTCTGCTGCGATTCGATTCTTCTGACTTTGCAAGTGGGTTGGGAGCAGCATCTGTTCTTCAATCAAAATAATTTCAAACATTTTGTTTCTCTTTTCAACCAAGGGCAAAGTGAAAAAGGGGATCTGTGTTTGCAGGGTTGGGTCTTTTCCGCTAAAGTGGACTATTAATCGCCATCGCCTTATAGGACCTCGTGAGAGGTCCTATCCCCGTGCCCGCATCCTATTGCCCATAAGTTAAAAAATGAGCGCTTACCCCTCTCTGTGCGCTCTGTGGGCTCTGTGGTAGCCAAAGAGCGTTAAAATGATTCAATTTAAGGCTTTATATCCACCACAGAGCCCACAGAGCGCACGAGAGGGGTAAGCGCTCATTTTTTAACTTATGGGCAATAGGATGCGGGCACGGGAACGGGCACGAAGGGCCTTAAGAGCGGCGCTAGGCTTGCTCCAAATTTTGTGCATGCATGGATTGCTGCGTCGCTTTTTTAGTTTTTTCCGCGCTAAATAAAAAGACGAAACCAATGGCTCCGATAGAGAGCGCCACAGGGATGACGGCTACACCATAAGTAAGAGCTTGAGGTGTGTTTGGTCCACCCATCATATTAACGATTCCCCCAATGATCGTATGAAAAACATAACCAAAAGTCATGATAATCATATTCGCCACCGCTGTCGCTAGACCTGCGATATTTTCATGTACGTAGGTGGACGCCTTATAAATCGCCAAGATTTGATATGCGCAGCAAATTCCCACGATGACGAAGCCAATGCTTAAAATCTCCGGCGACAACTGCCAAATCAGCAAAGAAGAAAAAATGCCGGTCATCACTATTCCGGCTCCGACGATGGTTGCCGGATAGTTGCCGACTTTTTCAGCGATGAAGCTCAATAAAGGCGCGCCAAAGCACATTCCGATAAAGATCATCGAAGGCAGGCTGGCTGCTACAGTTCCATCGAAGCCGTAGACCTGTTTCAAAAACGCCGTGCCCCAAACATCAGCGAATCCTTCCAGAGGTCCGACCATTAAACCTGCAAAAATGCACGTCCAGATGACTCGACCGTTAGTCAACGCTGCCTTAATATCGGATATCACCGCGTTTTGCGGCGGATTTTTCAAGTCGGGAATGATCCAATATGTAAGAGAAGCTAATGCGATGCCTCCGACGGCAAAGAATTCGATTACTGTTTTATAACCAAAAACGTCACACATATAACTCACTGGTCCGCCCCCATATATTGCTCCAATTAAACCGATCATGACAGAGAGGCTTAGCATCCGAGGAAACCGTTCTTCGCTAAATGTCATGCGTATGATTTTAAAGACGCCCAAAATCGCGGCTGAGGAACCCATGCCGATCAAGACTCGACCAATGATCGGATAGACCCAGTGATCTGTGAAAATGAGCGGCAGCAATCCGATGACAGTGAGGAGAGTGCAAGCTGTGATTATTTTTCTTGGACCATATCGATCGAGCATGATGCCGATTGGCAAATGCATCAGAGAATATCCAATATAATAAACTCCTGAAAATTGACCAAAAGTTGCAGCGCTTATATGAAATTGCTGCATAATATCATCCAACATGATGTTGGGCATTACCCTTAATATATATTGATATGCATAGAAAATGGATGCAATCATCCATACCGTCAATGCAATCATTCGTGATGTAGACATGTTTAAACCGCCTTTTTTGTTTAAAGAACAGGCGTTTTTGAAGAATAACGTCATTGTTTTCTTTCATTTCATTTGAATGTAAAGAAAGAGGAAAACGATTCAATGAAAAACGCTTAATTTATGTATTGAAAAAAGTAAACTTGTAAAAAAGTAAAAAATTAGCTTAAGAGGCTAAGGAGAAGGAGGGGAAGAAAGGATAAGGAAGACAGCATAAAAAATGAGTTTTTGATGTTCTGCGACGATGGCGACGTCAATTGTTTAAACTTTTGTTTGAAACTAATAGCGCACATAACCTGTAACTCCTTCTTTTGTTTTACATCAATTATGCCAGGTTGTTGTTGTTTTGTCCACACATTTTTTTGCACACATTTTTTTGCATTTTTTCGCATTGGGTGCAATTAAAAGCCCCGAGCGGCAAGCCGCTAATATCGATAAGCGCCCCTATAAGAGAGGTGCACTCAGGGTGCGGGGTTAGCATAATTATCACTGTGTTTTTGCTGCGCGACGACTTCGTGGCTAGGTAAGATCAAGGCTCAGTGTCTTAATCATTTTTGCTCATTTTTTCTCTCTTTCTGTAGCCCACACTGAGGTGTAGCGAGCCCTAGCGAGCGGAACCGCAGGTGTGGGAACAAATGAACACATGACCTAACCAGGGTACTGGTTCTTCATTTTTACTCACCTTACGCAGCATAAACGATTGCCTTCTCGCGCTCCCGCCAAGACAATTGCAAAAGTCTTGGACAACATGCAAATGTGAGTTTGACGCTTTGACACGTTGCATTGGGGTCAGGCCTGACACTATGACACTTTCAGAGCGCCGTCGGCGCTCTGAAAGTGTCATAGTGTCAGGCCTGACCCCAATGCTGCGCGTCATCGCATCAAACCTGAGCTGAGATTCGCCACTAATTATTAAATGCCAATGCACTTTTGCAATTGTCTCGGGAGGGGCGCGAGAAGGCAATCGTTTATGTTTGCGTAAGGTGAGATTTTTATCTTTTTTCCCTCTTTTTAAATCGAGCGCTTAAATATTTTTTTTGTAGAAAAAGCAAAAAAGATAAAAAAAGAAGAACCAGTACCCTGGTTAGGTCTTATATTCATTGGTTCCCACACCTGCGGTTCCGCTCGCTAGGCTCGCTACGCCTCAGTGTGGGCTACAGAAAGAGAGAAAAAATGAGCAAAAATGATTAAGACATCGAGTTCTTACCTAGGAACGAAGTCGTCGCTCAGCAAAAACATAGTGACTAATCATGCTATTCTCTTACATTCTTCACCCCGTAAAGCGGAATTTCGCGAAGGTGGCCGTGTTTGCCAAACATCCCTTCTGAAATTTTTATGCCGTAAGGGCTTTTTGGATGCTTGCTTAGAAATACATTTAAACTTTTCATTCCTCCTTTAATTTTTGATTTTACTTCAACAGGGATGATCGTTTTATTATGGATAGTGATAAAGTCCACTTCGGCATTGCTTGTAGCCGATTCGTTGTGCCAATAGTAAAGTTCTCCTTTTTGGGAGGGCTCGGAATAGGAAATCAATTCTTGCGCCACCAATTGTTCTGCACTGAACCCAAATAATTCAACTTCCCATGGATGGGTCACCCATTCAGCTAGGTCGAGCCCAAGAATTCTGTGCGCAATTCCGATGTCAAAGAAAAAAATTTTAAATTTTTTCTCATTGACTTCAGCTCCTAGAGGATACGATTGTGCGGCGGTGTGGAAACACTGATATGTAATGCCTGCTTTATTTAGAAGGTGAAGAGCTTGTTTAATGGGGTAAGTTTTGGCGTCGGGGTCAACACTGATGTATTTAAATTTCTTTCCTAGCTGTTTTGGGATAGAAGAGAACACATGTCCTACATGCTCCACCTGGTGGGCTTTGGCGTATTTTTGAAAATCATCGATATAAGTTTTAATGATTCGATCTTGAATCCTTTGACACAAAGAGGAATCTTTGTGTGTAAGCCATGTATCAACTACAGCCGGCATTCCTCCAAGCCACATATAATTTCTCAAATAGTCCAGAATCACTGTGTGAGTGGCAGGATCGATGTTTTCACGTTCAATATTTTCCCGTAGATCATCACGCTGATTAGCAGTCAAAAATTCCATGAAAGAAAGAGGGTATAGGAATAAGTAATCAACTCTTCCCACAGCTATTCCTAATTTTTCTAAAGTAAATTCGAGGAGTGACCCAGCGGCGATCACATGAAGTTCAGGCATCTCTTCCTTAAAATAGCGTAAATAGCGAATGGCGTCGGGGCACTCCTGGATCTCATCCAGAAACAAAAGAGTTTTGCCTGGAATAATCTTTTTTTGTGTATATACCTGCAGTTGTTCTAGCGTTTTTTCAAGTGAAATATGAGAGGGAAAAAGAGCATGCACTCTCTTGTCTTTTTCAAAATTCACCTCGATATAGGAGGAAAATTCTTTTCCGAACAGGCTCACTAGCCATGACTTCCCTACCTGACGAGCTCCTCTAATCAATAAAGGAACGCGAATGGGGTCATTACGCCAATTTTTCAAAAATTTTATATGATCTCTTTGCATAGTTCGCCTTTTTTTTAGTCTTATTTTAGAGAAAATATGGGGATAAATCAAGTTTTTTTAGAAAAAACATGGGGATAAATTTTATAATTTTAGAAAAAATCGTCCAACTTATTACTCACCTTACGCAAGCATAAACGATTGCCTTCTCGCGCTCCTGCCAAGACAATTGCAAAAGTCTTGGACAACATGCAAATGTGAGTTTGACGATTTGACACGTTGCATTGGGGTCGGGCCTGACACTATGACACTTTCAGAGCGCCGACGGCGCTCTGAAAGCGTCATAGTGTCAGGCCTGACCCCAATGCTGCGCGTCATCGCATCAAACCTGAGCTCAGATTCGCACTAATTATTAAATGCCAATGCACTTTTGCAATTGTCTCGGGAGGGGAGCTTTCACGCAGTCCAATCATCCAACTTATTATTGCACAGTTCCTAAAGGCAGCGACACGTAAAAAGTGGAGCCTTGTCCTGGTTTGCTTTCCGCCCAGATCCTTCCCTGATGCGCTGTGACGATTTTTTTTGCAATTGCGAGGCCCAGACCTGTGCTGGCCTCGCCAGCCGTGCTCTTTATACTGCCTTTTATAAAAGGCTGAAAAATCCGCTCTATCTCCCCAGCGGGTATTCCTACGCCATGATCCGCTACAGCGAGAACGACTTCTTTTGGCGTGCGCGTCAACGAAATTTCCACTGTTGATTTGGGGTAGGAAAATTTTAGAGCATTGCTGAGCAAATTGCTTAAAATTTGCAATATTTTGCCGCCATCGCAAAATATTTCAGGAATTTTTTCTTTGCAATTAAAAATAAGTTGAATCTGTTTTTTTGCTGCTAAAGCAGACTCTAAAACGACGTATCCATTGATCAATGAAGGAAGATCGATCTTTTGTAAATTGAGATGAATTTTGCCGGATTCAATGGCGGATATGTCCAGCAGTTCATTAATGAGTTGAAGCATAAAAGCGCTGGATTGTTGCATGCGCTCCAACATCTTTTGGGAATCTTGATCTATTTTTTCTTTGAGCGTTTCTTGTAAAAGCGTGCTGTACCCTTCTATAACGGCTAGAGGGTTGCGTAAGTCATGGGCCGCCATTCCAAGGAACTGGTTTTTCTGTTCGTTTAGCTCTTGGAGCTGTCCATTTTTTTTCTCGAGTTCCTCGTGTATGATATTTAATTTTCGGTAGGCCTGTTCCAATTCTAAATTTTTATGAATGGCGTTCGAATAGGTGGATAGCAGAAGGTCGGTGATTTGCTCTTGATTGACCTGAAGAATGTGGCGCTTTCCACCAATTGACAATTGAACCTCTTGGGATTCGCCTACATCATGACGCATTTTTTTACTGTCAAGCACGTCGATCATGGTGGATAGAAGAAGGTTGATCTCATAGGGTTTAGTCATAAAACTGTCGGCGCCGCATTCGATTCCTTTAATAACATCCGCCGTATCGGAGAGATTTGTCAACAAAATCACGGGAATGTCTTTGAATTTAAGATCAGCTTTTACGTGGCGGCAAAATGCATATCCATCCATTCGAGGCATCTCGATATCGGAAATGATAATCTGAGGAGGGTGTTCTTGCATTGCTTGCAGAGCTTCAATTCCATCGCTCGTCACTTTAACTTTAAGTTGCTGGTCCGTTAAGGACATTTGGAGTTGGAGAGCCTGAGTCTGGCTGTCTTCGACCAATAAAACTTCCACTCCCGTTAAGCGATTGGCGACTGCTTCCATATCTCCTCCTATTCTAATATTTCTTTATCTGTTAATTGTTTTAGTAAAGACGCTATTTTTTGTATAGGGACAACGCGTGTCGCTGCGCCTATTGCTATCGCCTCTTTAGGCATGCCGAACATCACGCAGCTTTCTTCGTCTTGTGCAATAGTGAAGGCCCCTTGTTTTTTCATTAGAAGCAGTTCCGCAGCCCCATCTTTGCCCATTCCCGTTAAGATCACTCCAACGCCGCGCGGTCCATGCGCATACGCCATCGAGCGAAAAAGATGCGCCACTGAAGGAAATAGATGTTCTTTGTTGTGCTCGATGTAGGCGATGGCGTTATCTGCAGTCACCTCCATATGATGCGTTTCAGGGGCGACATAGACCCACCCCGGCTTCGCTTGTTCATGATTTTTCGCCAACACGACATTCAAATTCGTCATTGTATCCAACCAGTCCGCAAATCCTTGGGCAAAACCGACTGCAATATGCTGTACAATAAAAATAGGAACAGGAAATGAAGGGGATAATTCTGAAAGAATAGCGGCGAGCGCAGGGGGGCCTCCGAGGGAGGCTCCAATTGCAATGGCTTTTATGGAGCATCCTGAAACAATGTTGGTTTCTATATAGCCATCCGCAGAGCGTTCTGGATTATAAACCGGAGGAGAAGCGAATTGGGGTCGTCGTTTTATAAGTTTGACGCCGTGCGCCACTTTGATTGTTTCAACGATTTCCTGGGCGACGATTGAGTAGAGTGGATCGCCGGGTCCTGCAGGTTTCGGCAGGATGGCCAACGCCCCTGCGTTTATGGCTCGGAAGCTTTTTTCAACCTGACTTGAGTCATAGCCGGCGCTGATGATGATAATGGGAATGGGATGCGTTTCCATGATGCGACGCGTTGTTTCAAAGCCGTCAAGTTTGGGCATGAAAATATCCATGGTGATGACGTCTGGAGTCTCATGTTCCAAAAACTTCAGAGCCGCTTCGCCATCATTAGCGTAGCCGATGACTTTCAATTGCGGATCTGAATCGATAATAAATGTAAGCAGCTCTCGCGCTACGGAAGAGTCATCGACGACCAGAACTTTAATTTTTTTATTATTCATATGTTTAGCGCTCCGTCAAGCTTACAATTTCGGATTGGGCTGCGCCAAAGCCCCGGGGTTCAACGATCCAAAACGGGGCAATATTAATCAATATGGCCCCGTTTTGGATCGTTGAACCGCGGGAGCTTTCGCGCTAGCCCAATCCGAAATTTTAAACTTGACGGAGCGCTAGCTGTTCTTCGCTTTAATGAGCTGATATTGGTCCGTTAAGTTTTTAAGCGTTCCCCCGACTGCATTTAATGCGGTGACAGCTTGTTCAATCTGCTTCATATGCTCAACATGTTGATTGCTGGCTTGGCTGATATTAGTCATCGCAATGGTGACTTGTTGAACGCCGATCAATTGCTGTTGGCTGGAGATGTTGATTTGTTTGGCCGCCTGGGCCGCTTGACCCATGCTTGTGGATAACGATTGGATGGCTGCATTTGTTTGAGAAGACTGTTGCACTCCTTTTGCAACGGCTTTAGAGCCTTGCTCTGTCGCCATTACAGTCGCGCTCGTTGCATTCCGGATATCATTGAGGATGGCGCGAACTTGAACTGTAGCAGCTTTGGACTGCTCAGCCAAAATTCTAATTTCCTGAGCGACAACCCCAAAACTTTTGCCCTGGTCTCCAGCCTTTGCAGCCTCGATGGCGGCATTGACAGCTAATAAGTTCGACTGCTCGGCCAGATCATTGACAGTATTGATGATTTCTCCGATGGCCAAACTATGCTCGCTCAATTTGACGATGCTGTCGGATATGACGCGCATTTTTTCTTGGATCTGATTCATGTCTTCGATGGTGGCGTTTACGGATTGCTCGCTGGACTTGACCACTTTTAGAGTGTTTTCCGCATTGGAGAGGACATCTTGGGCTTTTTCTGTGGACACTTGGGCTGTTTGCTTAAGTTCTTCGACTGTGGTTGTGGTTTCCGCCACCGAGGCTGCGGTTTCCGCGGTGCTGGTCGATGTTTGCGTGACTGAAGCGACGATCTCCTGATTTGAAGTGTTCAATACCTGAACCTCAGCTTGGATCTCGGCAATGGCGTGTCTCAGACGTTCAACCATCATTTTCAAAGCATTGCCCAAAACATCCTGTTCAGATCTAGGCTGTATGTCTATTCTGAGATCGCCATTTGCAATTTTGGCGATTGCATTCGCCATCTCATTCGTCGAGGCGATCATATTTTTTATGGCGAGGCCAAGCGTGTCTTTGCTGGATCGGACTTCTAAGTTAATGTTCAGATCGCCTCTGCCGACTTTAGCGCTGGCGTTCGCCATATGCTCTTCGGATTTAATCATTCGTTGCATGGCGTTTAATAGTTGTCCAATTTCATCCTGAGAATGCACTGTGAGTTCTAAAGAGGTGTCTCCGGCGGCCACCTTGTTGACAACGTCTACGGCGTACAAAAGAGGTTTGGTGATGCTGCGAACGATATAGGCGGCTAATGCAATGGCAAGAAAGATTGAAATCGCTGAAACAATAATGGTGAGAATTGTGACTGAATGCGCCTCCGCTAGACCATGCATATAGTCGCTGCGTGTCGCCGTGATGTGATTTAATATCAGTTGATGAAGGAGGGCGGCGATTGGTTCAAAAGTCGGATACATCTCTTTTTTAATAAAAAGAGTGAGCTGGGTAAGATCTTCTTGACTAATAAACGCCTGAAGCTTGTCCATGACAGGCTCTGCATTTTTAATCATGATGTAAAGTTGATCTGAAATTTTCTTTTGTTCGTCATTCAGGCCAGATTGCAAATAAAGTTCCCATTCATGAGGAATTTGGTTGCGCGTTTCATTGATCTGTTTAACGCCTTCCGCCGATGAGATGATTTTATCGCGAACTTTCTGGGCGACGTCCAAGACATTTATGTAATACAAGTATCCGATGGCGTTTAGATGTTCAATCGAATCCTCTCCGCCTTCATACATCGCATCCAGACCTTCTTCCGCCTTCTGAATTCCTCTTAATCCCATAAATGCAACCACTGCAATCATGAGGGTTGCAAAAGATGTCAAAATAATTAAGCGACTTTGAATTTTCAAGTTTTTGAACATAAATTTTTTCCTTAATAGCTTAGTTGTGATCTATAGAGTGGGCGAAAGAGGGTTCGTGGGCAGCTTCCTTCTGTTTAGATCCCTTCATTGGCTGCGACCGATCTCCCTTGTTGGCGTCACTAAAGGTTTTTTTATACATCGAGCGATCCGGCATGCTTTCAATGTTAAGCACATATTGATTCGTTAAAATTTTCAACGTCCCTCCGACTTCATTCACAGAAGCAATGGCTTGTTCGATTTGCTTCATATGTTCGACATGCTGGTTGCTGGCCTGATTAATATCGGACATTGCAGTTGTGACCTGTTCAATTCCCACCAATTGCTGTTGACTGGAGATGGCGATCTGTTTGGCCGCTTGAGCGCTTTTAGAGATGCTTGTAGAAAGTGATTGCATCGCTGAATTAGTTTGCGAAGATTGGCCGACTCCTTTCATGACGGCCTTAGAACCTTGCTCTGTCGCAATGACAGTCGCGCTGGTTGCATTCTGGATGTCATTTAAAATAACTCTGATCTGCACGGTTGCGCTTTTTGACTGTTCAGCTAAAATCCTTATTTCCTGTGCGACCACTCCAAAACTTTTTCCTTGATCCCCAGCCTTCGCCGCCTCGATCGCCGCATTAACCGCCAGCAAATTGGATTGTTCGGCTAAGTCATTAACTGCGCCGATGATTTCGCCAATGGCCAGGCTGTGCTCGCTCAACTTAATGATGCTTTCTGAAATGATCCTCATTTTTTCTTGAATTTGATTCATATCATCGATCGTCGCGCTAACGGATTGTTCGCTTGACTTGACCACTTTCAGCGTGGTTTCCGCGTTCGATAGAACGTCTTGAGCTTTTTCTGCAGAGACTTGAGCGGTTTGCTTTAGCTCTTCCATCGTGGTGGTTGTTTCAGTGACGGCCGCCGCTGTTTCCGCCGTTCCCGTGGTGACTTGTGCAATCGAAGACACGATTTCTTCTGTGGAGCTCGACAGGACGGTTACCTCCTCCTGCACTTCGGAGATCATGTGTTTTAGTCTATCGATCATGTCATTGATCGCTTTGCCTAGCAGATCGTTGCTGGAACGCATTTGTACGTTTCCTGTAAGATCGCCGTGGGAGACTTTTGCTAGAATGATGATCATCTTTTGGGTGGCGTCGATCATATTTTGCAGAGAACTCATCAGCTGGCCAAGTTCATTTTTTGAAGAGATCGTTAATTGGATGGAGGTATCGCCTAAGGCTACTCTATTAATTGCATCGATGGTGGCGTCTAGGGGAATGATAATGCTGCGAATGATGAAAATGGCAAAGAGAATGGAAATTAATATGGCGCAAATGATGCTGATAATAGAGATGCTGACCATGAGTTGCGAATTCGCTATGCCATTGTCGTAATCAATTTTCGTAAAATCTATGTGCATTTTTATCAAATCGTTTATTTCGCGATTGGCTGATTCCAGCAGGGGGTACAGTTCATTGGAAACATAGGTTGAGAATTCTTCTTTGTTCTGACGTTTCATAATACCCAGCAACTGTTCTAACGACGCCGTTATTTTTATCAGCGATGTATGCAAATGATCCGCCATTTTTTGTTGCGTCGGATTTATTTCTGTTTTTAAATAGGCCTCCCATCTCATTGGAATGCCATTTATCGCTTCGTTTATTTTAGCGATGCCTTCCGACCAAGAAAGTTTTCCGTCAGAAATTTTTTGAGTGGAATTGAAGACGTTGAAGTCGAGGTGGTTCGATAGGCCGTTGAGTTCTTCAATGGAATCCACGCCTCCACTATAGACGTTTTGGATGCCTGTTTGAGATATTTTGATCCCCTGCAGTCCAAGAATTCCCACAATGATGAGGACTAAGGACATGAAGCTCACCAACAGAGTTAAACGTGTTTTAATTTTCATATTCTTAAACATATAAAATCACCTTTGCTTTTTAACGCAAGTTTTGGGCGCTGCAATTGCAGCTCATAACAACTTTTTTATCACATCGAGCAGATTGTTCTGCGTAAAATTGCTTTTTTCCAAGTATGCATTCGCTCCGATCTCAATTCCATGTTCTCGGTCTTCCTTCGATTCCCGGGATGTACAGAGAACAATAGGTAGATCCCTTCCCTTTTCTAATGCACGCACTTTTTCGGTCAGAACAAAACCATCCATGCGCGGCATCTCAATATCAGTCAGCAATAAATCGATGGCGTCTGTTTTAAAAATGGAGAAGGCTTCCGCTCCATCGACAGCTGTTTTTACTTCAAATCCCGCGGATTCCAGGATGTTTTTTAGGAGCATGCGCGATGTAATGGAATCCTCCGCCAGCAGTATGACGGCCTTGCGCGCCTCAACAGGGGCCGACAATGCGGTTGATATTTTGTTGGGAACTCCTTTGATGACGGATTTAACAAGATCTTGTGGATTTAATATAGGGATGACCGTTCCCCATTCCGTGATGGTGGCTGCAACAGTGTTTTTGATTCGAAGCAATTGTCTGCCTAATCCTTTAACCAAAACATCTTGCTCTCCAAGAACTTTGTCAACGCCAAAAGCGACGGTTTTTTCGGCCGCTTTGACTACAAGAATAGATAGGAATTTATCACGGCTTTCTTCGACGGCTCCTTCAATTTCCAGCAGATCGCTGAGAGATATATAGGCAAGGGCTCGTCCATCAATGGAAATGGTTTCTCTATTTTCAACGGTGTTGATTTTGCGTTTATCGATTCTGATCACGCGTTGTACATTATGGGTGGGCATGATGAAATCTCGACCGGATATTTTGATATGAATGCCTCTAAATGTAGCTAAAGTCAATGGCAGCACAATGCGAAATATTGCGCCGAGCCCTTGTTTAGTTTCGACAAAGACTTGTCCGCCAAGTTTATCCACTTTTTCGGAAACAATGCCTAGGCCTAATCCGCGGCCTGAAAGCTCTGTAATGACGGCGCTGGTGGAGAGTCCCGATTGAAAAATAAGCATGGCCGCTTCTTGACCGCTTATGAGATCGGCGTCTTTTTGGGTAAGCAATCCATTTTTTACCGCGGAATCCTTAACTTTTTGAATGTTGACGCCTTCTCCATCATCGGAGACCAAAATCTCCATGCTGTTGCCGCTGATTTGAGAAGCGCTCACTTTGATGGTTCCTTGTGGAGGTTTGTTTTTCTTTGCACGCTCCTCGGGCGTTCCAATTCCATGATCGATGCTGTTGCGGATTAAATGAATGAGTGGATCTTTCATTTCTTCTAAAATGCGCCTATCCACTTCAATATCGCCTCCTTGGCACTCAAAATTAATTTTTTTATTCAACTCCTGGGATAGATCACGCACCATTCTTGGAAAGGATTCCAAGAGTGTGGAAAAGGGCTGCATTAAAACTTTTTTTGTATCTTCCAAGAGAGTGTCCACAACGCCGCCTACGAGGCGATAGTCTTGGCTTGTGATTTTAACCAGGCGGTTCAAATTCTCTTGGAGCGATTTAATGAAATTTTGCTGCCATTCGAAAAAATCGAGGATTTTTTTTGAGAATTCGGAGGAGTCTGAGCGTTCACTGGTTTCCATAAATTCTTGTAAGCTATGCACATCTGATCGCAGGCGTCCCCATTTCTTATCCCACTGTTTCAAAGTTTCCTGGATCTGTTTTAGATCGCTCGTTTGTTGCCGGGCGGCTAATTTGAGGTTTAAGAGTTCTTCCACTTGCTGAAAAAGTCGATCTAATTTGTGGATTGAAACACGTATGGTTTGCTCTCGATGAAATATTTCCGCAATGTCATGTGAATGGGGCTTTGTCGCTTCGGCTTTGGATATTGCGGGCTCTTTAACAACAACAATGGTTTTTTCTTTTTCGGCGGTTTTTGGCTGCATAGAGGCTGCAGCTGGAGGAATCTCCTCTTTTTTTTCTTTAAGCAGCTGATCAATTTTTTGCGTAAGCAGAGAGATCGAATCGCTTTGGTTTGATTGCCCCTTAGCCGGGCTAAACACCATTTGTTCAATCAGATCCAAAGACGCATGAAGGGTGTCAAATAGCTCCTGCGAAGAGATGATCTGTCTGCGCTTCCATGCCGCCAATACGTTTTCAATGGTTTGACAAAAATCTTGCACAGTCACGAGATTGATCGCTCGAGAAGCTCCTTTTAGGCTGTGCGCTTCGCGAAAGATTTTTTCTATCAGTTCTTTCTTTTGGGATTCTGGCAGGTCGCCTTCAAGCGCCAACAACCCATCGGAAATTACTTGGAGGTGCTCCTTAGCTTCTGTTTTAAACGTTTCTAGAAGCTTAGACATGAATTCCGCTTCGTTTTTTTCCACGTTTTCCCTTTTAGTTATACCGACTCATTCACAACAATGCGTGAGTCCGTTAGGAGCTTTTCTCCGTCCAAAATGGCCAGGCCGTCCACCGTAATGCCTCTCAGAAGTTCTTGTTGGATGCCTATCAAAGTGGGCAGCGTCGGCTGTATCGCATCCAGTTGAATCAATTCAACACCCAAAATATCATCAGTTAGAAAAGCGAACTCCATATCGTTTTTCTGAATGATTATCGCTTTTTTTCCAATGGCTTCTTCTTTTCGAGGAATGCCAAACAATACATGCAGATCGATTACAGAAAGGATTTTACGACGTACATTAATAAGTCCAAAAACGAAAGCGGGAACTGTAGGCAAAGGAGTGAAATCTTTAATGCGATAGACTTCTTGAATATAACGAAGTTCAATGGCATACGACTCTTTCGCTAATTTAAACTCTAGGACTTTGATGGAGGCGTTCGCCGTATTTTGCGTTTCGGATAATTTGGCTAATTTTTCCGCTCTGTTCTTTAAGATCTCTTTTTTTTTGTTCGGCGATCCAATAGCGTTTTCCGTCATGATGATTCCTTCTGCATCGGATAATAGAGGCTTTTCCTTTTTTGGCTTAAAATGATGCTTGTCAATCCGCCGGCTGTTATGCCGTCGGATCCATCTACAACCGTATCAGGAGGATATTTTTTCAACAGTTGCAGGGCGTTTCGAAAACAGCGCTCCGCTTCCTTAAATTTTTCCTGCCCCCAGGTAAGACAACCAAGTGCAAAGTGGGCGATAATAAAATTTGAATTAATGTAAAGCGCGCGTTTTAATGATTGAATAGCTTCCGGAATGCGACCCTGTTCTTGCAGTATTGTTGCATACAGGCAGTAAAGAATGGGGTCGGATGGATCAGCCTTCAACGTCCGTTCACACCACATCAATGCGGGACCCAGCAAACCTAAATTCGCATATGCCCTTACAAGAAGAATAATTCGCTTGCGCTGTTTTTCCGAAAAATCCACAGCGTTTTGAACAGACGCAAGCTCCTTTTCCAGTTTGTCAATTACATCTTTATAGAGTCCTTGCTGGTAGAGTTTTTCGCATTCATCATGCGGATTATTTTCCCGTTCTGTTTGGAGCGGGAGCGCATTGATGGGTTTTTGCAGTGATTCTGAGACTGCATTTGCAGAGAATGGAAATTCCAGGATGGGCTGACGGGGCTTGAGGAAGGCTGGCAAAATTACTTTTAAGCAAGAATCTTCGCCTTTAAACGCAGGCGTTGTTTCTTTGACGTCCAGCATTGGAGAGGGAATGGCGGAAAGTTTCTGTGACGCTTCATCGCCTTTTTTAAATAATATAGTATGGCCAAAATTTACAGCGACAAGCTGAGGATCTTGGACATAAGGCGCCTCAATTGCTGTAACCCATAACCACCCATCTTGAGAAAGGGCGTTCGTTAAGTGATGAATAGTGGTTGCAATTTGTTTAGGAGCGAAATAGATAAAAACGTTGTTGCATGTAATCAGATCCATGTCATGCATATGAATATTGGAATTGGGATTATTCAGATCGATGAGATTCAAATAAGCGAATGCGACCATCCGATGAATTTCAGGAGTAAGCGTCCACAGATCCTCCTTGGTCTTTTTAAAATAACGCTCTTTAATTTCAGGCGTGGTCGTGCGGAAAGACCATTTTTTATATTCAGCTTTTTCCGCTTTCTGCAAAAATCGCTTGTTGATGTCTGTACCGAGGATCATAATATCCCACTCTTGGATATTGCTGATCAATTGGTGCAAGACAATGGCGATCGAATAGGGTTCCTCACCTGTAGCGCATCCCGCGCACCAGATGCGTAATGATCGTTTTTTTTCACTTTGTTTTCTGATAATGTCAGGGAGTATTTTCTTTTCCAGCAATGCAAAGGAGCTCGAATCGCGAAAAAAATAGGTCTCTCCAATCGTTAAGTGATGCGCCAACAGCATGACCACTTCTTGCGTTATAGGGGGGGTCATCAATTGCTGGAGAAATGACGCCGCATCTTCTTTTCCTTCTGATTCTGCAATATGGATCAACTTTTTCTCCAAAATTTTCGGATCTTCTTTTGGAAAATATAAACCAATGGTTTCCGCTAAAAAATTACGAAATTGATCAAGCAGCATCTGTGGCAGCATGGTTTTCTATACTCATATATGAGTCGCTTGCATCGTGGCGGAAATCGCCTCGATGGGCAACAGCGTGTTGATGTCAAAGACAAGAATAAGTTGTCCAGCATCTTTAATCACATATTCCATCCCTCTTACATTTGGAAAAACTTGACTGGCTTCGATAAGGTCCTCTTTAGAAATATTTATGACTTTTTTTACAGAATCAATCCAAAGAGCGACTTTGTGTTGAAAAACTGTACAAATCAGTAAATGATCGCTTAAATCAATTTCCCGTCCTGGCAGGTTCAATGTCTTACGCATGTCAATCGCTGGGATGACGCTGCCATGCATGTTGATCGCTCCCATGCACTCCTTTGGAGCATTCGGCAGAGAAGTGAGTTCAACAACTGGAATCACGCGCTCTATAGTGGAAAGATCGAAAGCAAATTGCTGATCGTCAATAAGAAATACAAGAAAATACATGCTTCACCCTAGATTTCATTGAAATTAATCTTTAACAGATTCTAAAAAAAAGATATACAGATATTATATTGCACTCGCGCTCAGTAAAAGGGAAGACACATGGCTGAAAAAATTTTGATCATCAATGACGATAAACCTATATGCGAATTGCTCAGCGCATTTTTAACGCAAGAAGGGTATGTGGTAAAATCCGCTTTTGATGGATTTTCAGGGATACAGCAAACAGAAAATTTTCAGCCGGATCTGATTTTGCTCGATGTTGTTATGCCGCAGATGGATGGCTACCAGGTCTGTGAAAAATTAAAGCAAAACTCTCTTACCGCACAGATTCCGATTATCTTTCTTTCGTCCTTGACTGAAGTGAAAGACAAGATCAAAGGCCTTAAATTGGGCGGAGTGGACTTCATCAATAGAGTGACAGATAGAGCTGAACTTTTGGCTCGCGTCCAGACGCATCTTCGCATTCGCGCTCTAACTAAAGAGTTAATAGAGCGCAATCAGGAATTAATTAGAAAACAAAAACACATAGAAGAAGATCTCGCCGCGGCAGCCGCTATCCAACGCTGTTTGCTCCCTTCAAGCAAAACAGAAATGAATAAAATGGATATTGCATGGAGCTGTCTCCCTTGTGAACAGGTTGGCGGCGATATTTTTAATGTGATTCGAGTCGATGACGAACACGTCATATTCTATATACTGGATGTGAGCGGTCATGGAGTTCCATCAGCGATGATCACTGTTTCAGTTTCTCAACAGCTTCACCAGCGCAATGACATATTAGGAATATTCAATGCACCTAATATACTATCTCCAAAAGAAATTTTAAAATCGCTCGACAAGGAATTTCCTATCGAACGTTTCGACAAATTTTTTACGATTTTCTACATGGTGTTGAACACTCAAACAGGACAGCTATGCTATAGCAATGCAGGTCACCCTCCTGCGGTCATCTTGCACCCAAATAAACAATTAGAATTACTTCAAAATGGAGGAACAGTCATAGGCATCAATGAGTCATTTCCATTTGAAGAGGAACAGAAAATTTTGGAATTGGGGGATAAAATTATTTTATATACTGATGGCGTAACAGAGTATCAAAATCATAATGAAGAATTTTTTGGAGCGCAAAGACTCTATGAGTTCTTAGAAAAGGTTAAGCATGAATCTGTAGACTTTATCGTAGATGGGTTGTCTAAAGAACTGCGTGAATTTGGCAATGGAGCTTTGCCCATTGATGATGTGAGCGTTATGGGGATAGCGTTTCAAACAAGTGAACTTGCGAAATAAATATGTCACAGTCCATAAAGCTAATATGTGACAGTCGGATCGACAACGTTCCCTTATTAGGCCTAGCTGTTTCAGCAATCTGCAGCCATGCTTCTCAAGATGAATCGTTATTGTATCAGTTGGAAGTCTGCGTTGTGGAGGCGGTGAATAATGTCATCATCCATTCTTACGATCGGAAACCCGGATACGAAATAGAAGTGATCATTACCTTAAATCAAGATTTTTTTGAGTTTCAGATAATCGATTCTGGTCAGAAGTTAAGCGCAAAATTCGATTCAATTACAAAGTCTGAATTTTATTTTGCTGATCTGAATGCTTTGCGGGAATCGGGAAACGGGCTTCTAATTATTAATAGCTTTATGGATGAAGTGACTTATAACCAGCAGGCAGGGAAGAATATCACCACGATGCGGAAAAAAAGATTACATTGAATTTATTCATTTAAACGGAGGACTCGTGGAAATTTCTAAAGAACATCTCTTTCTTGCAGCTTCGGATTTAGAAATCCCTAGAAAACAAGTTGAGGCTCTCTGGGCATCACTTGAACAGAGAAACAAAAATCCTAAAACTTCTCCTTTTTCAAAATTGCTGTTTTATTTCGGCGCGATGATCATTATTTCCGCAATGACATGGCTGATGAATTTAAGTTGGGAATGGTTTGAAGGCGGAGCGATTTTATTAATTTCCATTATTTATGCTTTTTTATTTACGTTGATGGGGACTGTATTGTGGAATAAAAAGGATCTAAAAATTCCAGCTGGCCTCTTCATTACAATAGCGGTTTGCATGACGCCGTTGGCGATTTATGGACTAGAAACTTATCTTAAAATTTTGCCTCGAGATCACGCAAACAACTATAAAGAATTTTTCTATACAATTAAAGGCAGCTGGATTTTCATGGAAATGGGCACAATGCTTGCGGGTGTGATTGCATTAAGATTTTTTCCTTTTCCGTTTCTCACCGCTCCTATTTTTTTCTCCGCTTGGCTGTTTACAATAGATATTCTCCCTCTATTAACTGGAAATGAAACCACATGGGAGCAAAAAGAATGGATCTCCATGTGTTTTGGCTTTGCATTGTTGTTTATTTCCTATCTGATTGATCGAAAAAAAACAGAAGATTACGCTTTTTGGGGTTATTTTTTTGGAACTTTAACCTTTTGGGTAAGTTTAAGCAGCCTGACTTGGAATAAAGGAGAGTTCATTTTTTTCGTTTATTTTATGATCAATTTTATTATGATGCTCTTTTCGATTTTATTAAAAAGACGAGTCTTTATGGTATTTGGGGCGATCGGCGCTTTCATCTATTTTAGCCATCTCGCTTACGAGGTTTTTGAAAATTCTATTCTATTTACTTTCGCCCTTAGCTTTATAGGCCTGGCAGTCATTTATCTGGGCGTGTTGTATCAAAAACATACTAAATGGATTGAGAAAAAAATCGTCGACATGATTCCTATGCGAGTCAGGTCCCTCTTTCCTCTCGATAGAGATTAAGATTGAAGAGAGTTAAGTGAAAAAGTTAATGTCAGGATGGGCAGGATAGAGACACAGATGATTAGTTGCGCATCTCTGTCGCAGTTAATCATCTGTGTCTCTATCCTGCCCATCCTGACATTAACTTTTTCACTTAACTCTCTTCAATCTCGGGGATGAGTCCCGCAAGGCTTGGAAAAGTTATATGAGTTTTAAAAAAATTTACGCAATTATTGCTTGTGATCCCGCGGGCGTTATGGGAAAGGAAGGGAAATTGCCCTGGCATTGCCCCGAAGACTTAGAACATTTTTCAAATATAACTCGCAATCATGTAATTGTTATGGGATATCTAACATTCTTATCACTCCCAAAATCCTATTTTGATCAGCGCATTGGAATTGTGTTTAGTCGGCGGGAACATCCAACAAATGAGAACCACAATCTGATTTTCATTAACTCTTTAGACTCTTTCATGTCTCTCAAACATCTGCCAAATGAAAAAGATTGTTATGTCATTGGAGGCGCTCAAATTTGCCGGCTATTCTTGGAAAAAAATCTCATAGATGAATTAATTTTAACGCAATTCAAAAAACGATATGACGGCGATGTTTTTTTTCCTCTATCATTTATCCATACATGGCCTTGTCAGAAAGTCCAAGAGTCCGATGCGTTTACAATTCATCGCTATTTAAAGTTGTAGCGTAGACTTCAGTCTGCGCTTGTTTGCGCAGGTTTTAACCTGCGCTTGTTTTTGCGGGTTTTAACCCGCAAAGTCAGGATGGCGCATTATTGTTGCACAGTTTCCTAATCTTTTAATAACGCGAGTTCTGGATAAACGATTGCCCCGACATTGACGCTTTGGCGCGTATTTTGGGGTCAGGCCTGACCCCAAAAACACCCTGGCGCTTTTAAAAGTATCACAGTGTCAAGTTGAGGACGACTTTCTTATCTAAAACTCGCGTTTATAGGCGTGAATTAACCATTCTCGTGATAGTAACAACCTCCTGCGCTTCCAACTACGAGGCGGAAATACTCTTGATCATCAACAGTTCCTCCAGTAAAACTGGAAGTTCCATTTTCTAAGACTTTAAGCATTAAGCTGTCAACTCCGTCAAAATTAAGAGCGCTGGTGTAAGTCAAACGAGATAGGGCTAAGTTGACCTCTTGCAACGTGCCTTTGAAATTCAGAGTGGCTAAACCTTGGCTGCCTAAAGGAGTTTGGAAAATAAGACCGCTCAAGCCAGTCATGTCGCTGATATTCAACAAACCATGATTGACCTGCAGGTCAACTTGCAGGTATTGATTGCTATTCATGTAACTTGCATTGAGGCTTAGCCCTAGCTCGCTTTTACTTCCAATACCCGCCAAAATCCCCGATTGAACGTTGATGGCGTCTTGTTTATCATTAATGTTGATGTTATTACTCTTAGCTTGAACATTGACGATTTTGAGAGCTTCAACGCTCTTGCCATCTTGGCCGACATAGCCAAATCCTGCGCCATCGCCGAGAGTGAAGCCTATTGTACGACTGGCGGTTGATGGCAACGTAGAAATATTAGAAAAGGCGACATCGCGGACAACTTCTCTTATAGAGCTTGCGGTGGCGTTGCCGTTGAAATTAATGACTAACGGAGTGAGATTTTTTCCACCTTGGAATACGCCGATTTGTACGTCATTGAATAAGACATTACTTCCGGAGAGAGTTAGAGCTGTCGTTGGAGTGATAGAAAGCACGTCATCAACAGTTCCATTAGCGGTAAATCTGACGGTAAGGGTTCCATGATTAAAAGTTGTATTGTCCGCATCGGCGACGGCAACGGTGGTGGAAGGACTTAAAGTTACAGGGCTTTGGCCTTCAACATATGTGTGAGTTGAGTTGTCTAAAGTTAATTGAGGATTAATATCTACTTTAATAGTTGCAGTGACAGCCTGACTGACGCCGGTTCCATCAGAAGCGCGATATGTAAAGGTATCAAGGCCTGTAGTAAACCCAGCATTAGGTCTATAAACGAATGAACCATTGGTGTTTAAAGTAAGGGAGCCCTTGACTGGTCCAGAGAGAAGTTGAGCGGCCAATGTCTGACCATTAGGATCAGTGTCATTAGCTAATACTCCACTAGCTGCGTTAATTGTCAGCGTTCCGGCGGCGGCGCTGACATCATGTGTGATGATATAGGCGTCAGGATTCGCTACAGGAGGATGGCTAGTAGGCGTGACAGTTATAGAAACGGTGGCGTTATTACTATTAAGAAAACCATCGTTAGCTGTGTACATAAAGCTATCCGGGCCGCTATAGTTTGCTGCAGGAGTATAAACAAATGAACCGACGCTGTTCAAAACAAGAGTTCCATGCGTAGGACCAAAACCGGCGACTACTGATGCTGTGAGGGTTGTACTGTCAATATCGCTGTCATTGGCAAGAACGCCTGGGGCGGAAACCGTCAATGCAACGTTTTGAGCGGTTGTATAACTGTCATTAACAGCGACAGGAGGGTCATTAACAGGAATAATGTTAATAGTGAACGATTTAGCTGTTTGATCAATTCCGCCATTAGCTGTGCCTCCATTGTCTTTTAAGGTGACAGAGACAATTGCCGTTCCATTAGCATTAGGCGCTGCAGTATAGCTTAATACCCCATTGCTATCAATAGTGGGTTGTGCAGAGAATAAGCCGCTGTTATTATTAGAAACAGTTATCGGAGCAAGAGTTTGACTTGCTTCATCGGCAGGTCCTGGACTTCGGTTAGTGACAAAACCACTAACGTTTTGAGCGCCTGCATCTTCATTTGAACTTTGATTGCCTAACATTGTAAAGGTTGGAGCTTCATTAACGTCAACGACAGTAATGGTAAGAGCTTGATCAAAGAAGAGGCCGCCGGCGTCAGTGGCGCGTACGATAATTGGATAGCTGGCTTGAACTTGAAAGTCAAAGGCAGCGCTGGCAATCAATTTGTTTCCGCTAATGCTGAAGTTATTGCCGCCGCTGACCAAGCTGTAGGTTGCCGTGTCGCCCACATCAGGATCGACCGAGCTTAAAGTTCCAACAACGCTGCCGGCAGGTTGTTTTTCAAGTATCGAGCTATGATCGATGCTCAGTGCGGTAGGAGCTTCATTGACGTTTGTTATATGAATGGTAAGAGCCTGATCAAAGAAGAGGCCGCCGGCGTCAGTGACGCGTACAATAATGGGATAGCTGGCCTGAGCCTCAAAATTGAAGGAGGCGCTGGCAATCAATTTGTTTCCGCTAATGCTGAAGTTATTGCCGCCGCTGACCAAGCTATAGGTTGCCGTGTCGCCTACATCAGGATCGACAGAGCTTAACGTTCCAACAACGCTGCCAGCAGGTTGATTTTCAGGTATAGAGTTGTGATCGATGCTCAGTGCAGTAGGAGCTTCGTTGACATTTGTTACGTTAATTGTAAGAGCTTGATCGAAGGAGAGGCCGCCGGCGTCAGTGACGCGTACAATAATGGGATAACTGGCTTGAGCTTCAAAGTTGAAGGAGGCGCTGGCAATCAATTTGTTTCCGCTAATGCTGAAGTTATTGCCGCCGCTGACCAAGCTATAGGTTGCCGTGTCGCCTACATCAGGATCGACAGAGCTTAACGTTCCAACAACGCTGCCAGCAGGTTGATTTTCAGGTATAGAGTTGTGATCGATGCTCAGTGCAGTAGGAGCTTCGTTGACATTTGTTACGTTAATTGTAAGAGCTTGATCGAAGGAGAGGCCGCCGGCGTCAGTGACGCGTACAATAATGGGATAGCTGGCCTGAGCCTCAAAATTGAAGGAGGCGCTGGCAATCAATTTGTTTCCGCTAATGCTGAAGTTATTGCCGCCGCTGACCAAGCTATAGGTTGCCGTGTCGCCTACATCAGGATCGACAGAGCTTAACGTTCCAACAACGCTGCCAGCAGGTTGATTTTCAGGTATAGAGTTGTGATCGATGCTCAGTGCAGTAGGAGCTTCGTTGACATTTGTTACGTTAATTGTAAGAGCTTGATCGAAGGAGAGGCCGCCGGCG
>Ga0207104_1039_pt1 | contig 30570 bp, 28 predicted proteins | sample Alteio_BWMinHeat_79_FD_153538 | JGI IMG/M metagenome (GOLD analysis project Ga0207104, IMG submission 153538) | Enriched cells from forest soil in Barre Woods Harvard Forest LTER site, Petersham, Massachusetts, United States -... | ecosystem: Environmental > Terrestrial > Soil > Temperate forest >...
CGTCCTGGACTCTTCACGGAAAAACAGAGTGAGAACCCCTCGTTGGGCTGGAGCATGATCATCAGCTGATTGGGCGAAATGCTGCCGGGCTTGAGGAACCGAAACACTTGGGTGGGCGCCTCGCGAAAGGTCACCGCGATCTGAGTCACTTTGCGCGGAAAACGTTTGCCCGTCCTCAAATAGAAGGGTATGCCCTTCCATCGCCAGTTATGAACCTCTGCTTTCAAGGCGACATAGGTCTCTGTGGTCGAATCACTCGGGACTCCCTCCTCCTCGCGATACCCCGGAATCTTCTGGCCGACGATTTCCCAGGCTGTGTATTGCCCAAAGACGACATCCTGAGGAGCGATCGGACCAATTGAATGTAGGACTTTTAGCCTTTCATTCTGAATCGAAGCCGCATCGAAGGACACCGGCACCTCCATCGCCACGACCGTCAGGAGTTGAGTCAGATGGTTCTGAAGCATGTCGCGGAACGCCCCGGCCTGCTCATAGTACGCCCCGCGATGCTCCATGCCGAGGTCTTCGGCAACGGTAATCTGAACGTTCTCGATGATGTTGCGATTCCAGAGCGATTCAAAAATCGGATTCGCGAAGCGGAACGCCAGGAGGTTCTGCACCGTCTCTTTGCCGAGGTAATGATCGATGCGGTAGATCTGGGGCTCCTCGATATATTGATGCAGCGTCGTGTTCAGATGTCGGGCTGAGTGAAAATCGTGGCCAAATGGTTTTTCGAATACGACACGGACCCATCCGTGGCTCTTGAGCAGTCTCACCTGATCCAGTCTCTCCATGGCGATGGGCACGACGTCCGGTGGCAATGCCAAGTAGAATACCCGGTTCTCCGGCATGTGGTGCTTGCGCTCCAACCGTCGGATATACTTGGCCAACGACCCATAGTCCTGGACTCCCCCTTTGTGCAAGGTCTGGTAGTGAAGACATTCCTCACACCAGGCACGCAACTCTGCTTCCTCACCGCAGCCCGCTTGCTGCAGACCTTCGAGGGCCCAGAGCCGGAACTCCTTCTCACTCAGCTCAGACGTGGCAGCGCCGACGATCAGCGTGTTGCGAATGTCCAGGACTCCCTGATCTCGCAAATCATAGAGCGCGGGCAGAAGCTTCCGACGCGTCAGATCGCCGGTCGCACCGATGATGACAAAGACCTGGGGCTCAATCTTATGGTCCGACATTCGCAAGGCCCTCCGTGTAAACGGCGAACAATTCGTGAGCAGAATGCTGAATCAATCCGCCAACAGCACGATCGACTTCCGTGAAGCTTGGAACGCACGTCGAAATATGTCAAGCCGGTTGTGAAACGAGGGAGGAACGACGAATGAAGAGAGCGGTATTATGCGAAAACCTTTTTGCGTGGTGTTTCGTGATCAAGAGGTCAGCTTCACCTCCTCGTGACGGTCCGGCATCGCACTTCCTTCTCCATTTGCGATGCTCGGGGAGAGGCTCGGGACGGCAGTCCGTTCTTCGATCCACTGATACAGCACTGGCAGTACTACGAGCGTCAGGAACGTCGAACTGACGAGTCCCCCGATCACCACGACGGCCAGAGGCCGTTGAACTTCCGATCCGATCCCCTGGGAAAGGGCAAGCGGCACCAACCCCAGTAACGCGACAGCCGCCGTCATCAACACGGGCCGGAGACGCATGACGCATCCGTTCAACACCGCCTGCCGAACATCCATGCCCTCCTGCCGACGAAGCGCATTCATGTATGACACCAACACGATGCCGTTCAAGACGGCCACACCGAACAGATTGATGAATCCCACCGAGGCCGGCACGCTCAGATATTCGCCCGTAATCCATAACGCAACAATCCCGCCGATGAGGGCAAACGGGAGGTTGAGAATGATCAATGCCGCCTGCTTGAGCGAGGAGAACGACGAGAACAGGAGCAAGAAAATCACCCCGATGGTAATCGGAACAATGATCTTAATGCGGGCCATCGCCCGCTCCATATTTTCGAACGATCCGCCCCACACGACCGTATACCCCTCCGGAAGCCGGACCTCTCGAGCCATCCGTTGCTGCGCTTCGGCGACAATACTCCCGATGTCTCGGCCGTGGGTATTGAAGCTGACCGGCAGATACCGCTGAAGTTGGTCGCGATTGATACGCCCCGGTCCCTCGTGCATCCGGATAGTGCCGAGATCGCTGAGTGGAATGAAGGCCCCACTGCCGGCCGTCAGTCGAATGTTCCCGATGGTCTCAATGCTGTTCCGATCCCGTTCCGGAAACCGCACGACCAAACTGAACCGTCGATTCTCTTCGTACACCCGGGTTGCCGCTGCTCCTCCGATCGCAGTGGCAATGACTTCGCGAATATCCGAGACGTTGATCCCGTGTCGTGCAATCTTGCCCCGATCGATATCGATCGTGATATACGGCTGGCCGAAGAGTTGCTCCACCTTCAGGTCTTTGACGCCTCGAATCGTGCCGAGGACGCCGGCGATAGCATCCCCCGTCTGACGTAGCGTATCCAAATCGGGCCCGAACAATTTAACGGTTACCTCTGCGCGCACCCCCGAAATCAATTCGTCTACCCGTTGTTGGATCGGCTGGCTGATCAGAAAGTTCGCACCGGGCACCCGTGCCAGCCGCTCGCGGACTCGCTCTTTCAGCTCCTCCATGGTCGAGGCCGTCGTCCACGTCTCGATCGGATGCAACACCGCAACGGAATCGCTTTCATTCGGTTCTTGCGGGTCGTTCGCCAATTCCGTGCGTCCGATCTTGGACACCATCATCTGCACTTCGGGAAACTCCAGCACCGCCTTCTGCACTTCGCGTTCGATCGTGATAGATTGCTCCAAAGAAATGCTCGGCAAACGGATGGTGAGGGGGGCCATCGTGCCTTCATTTAGAATGGGGACAAATTCCGATCCCAAAAAAGGGAAGAGCGCAATGCTTCCCGCCAGCATGAGTCCGGTGGCCGTCAGTACCACCGCCCGATGTCCTAGCGCCCAGCGCAGCACGGGAATATAGGTGCGCTTGGCCAGTCGGAGCGCCAAGGGATCGGTATCGTGCCCTGGCCGTAACGTCAGAAGACACAGTACCGGCGACAGGGTCACCGACAGAATGAGCGACACCATCAGGGCAATCATGATGGTATAGGCCATCGGCTTGAACATTTTGCCTTCCATGCCTTGGAACGAGAGGATGGGCATAAAGACAATAATGATGATGATAATGCCGAAGACCACGGGGCGGGCGACCTCCCGGGCGGCATTGAGGATGAGCGCCAATCGAGGGATGCCCTGGTGGCGGGGATCCGATAGATGCCGATGGATGTTTTCCACCACCACCACAGAGGCATCGACCATCATGCCAATGGCAATGGCCAGACCCCCCAAAGACATCAGATTGGCCGTGAGATCGAACCGATCCATCACAAAAAACGTCACGAGCGGCGTGACGGTGAGCGTCGCCGCCACGATCAACGCACTCCTGGTATCACCCAGGAACACGAACAGCACCAGGACCACCAGGAGAATACCCTCGGCCAGCGCCTTATAGACGGTCTTCAACGCGGCGGAGATCAATTCGATACGATCATAAAAGGGAACGATTCGCCATCCCGCCGGCAACAGACCCTTGTCTTGTATCTCGGCGATCTTGACTTTGAGACCTTCCACGACGTCGCGGGCGTTTCCGCCGCGCAGCATGAGCGCGATCCCTGCCACCACCTCGCGCTCACCGTTCAGAACGGCAGCGCCATGACGGATGGCATGACCGATTTGCACCTGGGCGACGTCGTGGATATGCACGGGAGTACCGCCCGCTTCCTTGACGACAATGCCCTCGATGTCGCTCAGTTTCCGAATCAGTCCCACGCCGCGAACAATGAACTTTTCGGCATGTTTCTCCAGTATGTTGCCTGCGGCATTTGCGTTGTTGTTGGCCACAGCCGTAAACACGTCGTCCAGAGAGAGCGAATATTTGTGCAATAGCTCCGGCTCCACGAGCACCTGGTACTGTTTGACATACCCGCCTTGCGAGTTGATGTCGATCACGCCGGGGATGCTCTTAAGCAACGGCCGGATGACCCAGTCCTGCACCGTTCGCTGTTCGATCAACTCACGTTCCACCGCGGCCGCATCCAGACCGGCATGCGAAGGACCTTCCAGATAGTACTGATAGACCTCTCCCAGTCCCGTGCTGTTCGGCACCATGCCTGGTTCAGACCCTGGAGGTAAGTGCTCCTGTACCTCGATCAACCGTTCGAGCACGAGTTGGCGGGCGAGATTGATGTCCATCTGATCGTCGAACACCACCGTAATCAGGGACAGTCCGACTTTGGTGAGGGAACGTAGTTCCGTCAGGTGCGGAACCCCGGTGACTTGTTGTTCGATGGGAAAGGTCACGAGCCGTTCGACTTCTTCGGGGGATAAGCCTGGCGCTTTGGTGACGACTTGCACGAGCACACTTGTCACATCGGGAAATGCGTCGATCGGAATCGTGCGGAAGGCATAAAATCCCAGAAGGGTCAGAAGGCCGGCGAACGTAAGGATCAGGAAGGGGCGACGCAGAGAACCTTCGATGAGTTTATCGACCATAGCTCAGTCTTTGGGTTTCAACAATTCGGATTTCAAGGTAAAGGCGCCTTCCTGGACGACCACTTCCCCCTCCTGCAACCCTTCCCGCACCTCGACGAAGGTCCCGTTCTTCTCGCCCAATCTGACCGTCCGCGCTTCATAGACTCCGAGTTGCTGCTGCACAAACACGAAGCTGCGGTCCCGATCATGCTGCACGGCTCCTTCGGGAACGACCAGGACGTCCGGAGCAGGTTCGGACACGACGCGAATCGTCGCGAACATTTCCGGCTTCAGACGACCGGTGGGATTCGCCAAGGTGAGACGCACCTGCATGGTCCGCGTCGCGGTGTCCAGAACATCGCCGACATACGCAACCGTTCCCTGGAACACTTCGTCGGGATACGCAGGCACATGGACCTCGACCGGCTGATCCGGCACGAGCGTTGCTCGATGCATATAGGAGATATCCTTCTCCGAGACATTGCCCACGACCCAGACCGTCGAAAGATCGGCAACCACAAACAGCTTTTGGGTGGTTTCGACCAGCTCACCCTTGGTGAGATCACGCGCGATCACCCGGCCCGCAAAAGGCGCCACGATGGAAATCTGCGAGCGAATCTTTTGGGTCCGTTCCAGTACACTGATCTCCTTGTCGTCCATGCCCAGCAACCGGAGACCTTCGCGCGCCTCCTGAGCCTCAGCACGCACACTGATCATCTCTCCTTCGCGGCGCTGCTGTTCCGCCTGGCCGATGACCTTCTCTTTAAAAAGAAACTCCGCCCGCTGGTAGGCCTGCTCCGCCACATGTCGTCGTGCACGGGCTTTCAAGTATGCAGACTGGGCGAGTCCGAGATCGCTGCTGTGAAGCACCGCCAGCAGCTGATTGGCCACGACCGCCTGTCCCAAATCGGCATGCACCTCGGCCACTCGCCCACGGACGAGGGTCATAATGTTCGCCAACGCGTTTTCGTTGGGACGTACGACGCCGGGAAAGGTCCGGTAAGTACGAAAGGCCGTTCGTTCGACCGGCTCCACGGTCACACCGGACCGAGTGACTTCATCTGCCGGGAGTCGAACAAGACGTGCATGGTCCGACGAATGTTTTTGCTTGCCCTCCGCCGCCGGGGCCGGCGCACGGTCACAGCCTGCAAAAACTGCCAACAGCACCATGCCGAAGAAGAGATTGCACATCATACTCGGACGGCTTTGCGGATGCGCATGATGGTCGCGTCGTATGATCCATCGGCTAGGAAATATGGCTCTGCGTCTCATCTGTACCCTTCACCACTAGAGTGGACCGCCCAGGGCTCGCTCATACCGCGTGAGCGCCAGGGAAAGGTCGAAACGTGCCAGATTATAATCCACGGTGATCTGGCGTTGGACCCGTTGGGCATCGAGGACATCCAGGAGGCTGGAAGCGCCCTGCCTAAAACTCAATTGGGCAATACGAAGCGCTTCTTGCGCTTGCTTGAGGAGCCCTTCCTCGTACACGAGGATCTGGTCTTGCGCTGTTTCCGCCTCTCGCGCATGTTGATTGATGGCGCGGGCCAGGTCGTTTCTCATTCGAATCAACTCCGCCTCTTCTTTTCGTTGAGTCCCGAGGGCCGTGGCAATGTGCCCTTGCTGCCGATACCATAAGGGCGTCGGAAGACTCATGCCCGCCACCACTGCCTCGCGGCCTACCTCTCTGGCATATCCGCCGAACAGGGTGACGTCCGGCATGCGGCTCTGCCGTTCCTTGCTGACGGTAAACTCAGCCTGTTCTACCAGTTTTCCCTGACGTTTCAGTGTCGGATGTTGCGAAAGGTCCCGCGTTGCCATCTGCTCCGGGTCCAAATGATCCCGGAGTGACCGGAAATCCCCTTGCACCTTGTACCGAGGCCCCAACCCTCCTGCAGTCAAGGTATCCAATCCGACGAGTTTCACACGCACGGCGTTCTTGGCTTTGGTCATCTCCTGTTTGGCTTTGAGCACCTCCACGTCCGCCTTCACCGCTTCGAACTGCGGGCCTTCGCCGGATCGGACGCGGGCTTTGACAATGCGCGCCACCTCTTGAACAGTCTCCAAATTCTGCTGAAGCAGGTCGACATTCCGTTCCGCCAGCAGCAGGTCATAGAACGCCGTCTTCACATCCGCGATGAGATTGAGCTTGGATTCTTCGAGGCCGACCGTCGCGCCGGCTAAACCGGCCTCTGCCGCATCTTGACGGGCCGCTCGCTTGCCCGGCCATTCTAGCGGCTGACTCAACGTCATATTGCGCTCTGCCATACGCCTCCCGAGGCTGGGGTCTCGAAGCGTCGCGTCAGCCGTCTGGACAGTGATCGTGGGATTGGGATAGGCACCGGCTTCAATTCGCCTGCCCTCACTCTGTGCGATCACACTCTGGGCGCCCGCGATCATCGGGTTCCGTTCGAGCGCCAGATCGATGATGTGGTCGAGATCGAACGAGGGTATCGAGTCTTTCGCCTGGACAACAGACGGGATCAGCAGCCCACTTGTTCCTGCCACCAACACCGTCATCAATACGACACAATTACATAGGCGCGCCGACATGTGATGCCTCCTTCGGAGTCACAATGAAGTTGTCCCGTCGAGATCAATAATGAAAGAGACCGTCGACGTGGTGCTAGATGGGTACGGTCGGAGGATGTAAGAGTTGAAAGACCAGAAGGGTGGAAGGAGGATTTTCGTTCATCGAGGCATGAGTACGGCCCGACCCGCAATCTGACACATTCACTCCAGAAGTGACATAGTCGTCCTGCACCTCTTGCGATGAATCGTCTCCGGACTCGGTGGCCGCCCCGGTGTCCCTGGAATCGCAAGCCTGCTCATGCCCAGTCTCTCCAGCCGAACCACATACGATGCTATCGGCAGCCCACCTGACCTGCTCGACTGGGAATACGCTGCAGAGAAGCAACGCAAAGACGAGGACGGAAAAACATGAACGGATGATTGCCACAACGCTTCCCATCAACACGGCGAGGCTACTGATACGTTCGCTGACATGTTTTGAACGGCCCCACGGCGGTTGTGACACAGTCGAAACAATCACTCACATAGTACATCTCTCTAGGCCTCGGTTACAAGAAAAACCGTTAGCCCGCATTATTCATGACCGTTCGTTGCCCTCCACCCAGCTCGAGCCCCATCGCCCATGCTGAGACCCAATCGTCGCCCCGAGTATATTTATGTTACACAACCTTTCAATTAAGTTGCCACCGAGTTCGATCCGACAGGCTGAAACCGGCTGTGAAACGCCTCTGGAGACAATCCCGCGAGAGCTGCGTAGCGGCCTAGTACCAGTGGATCCTTGAGGTCCTCATTGGACAGCCGAATCATGTACTGACGTGCAATCTGGTACGACTGTGCCGTGATATCTACCATCCGCACTCTTGCCCGGCCGCTGACGGGATCCACCATGTGCTTGAAAGGAATCGGCGTGAACCGCCCATTTTGAATCGACACCATGGCTGCGGTGCCTCCATCAAAAAGAAACTGCGCCGCGCAATAGCCGAGATCTCGGGTGTATTCCATATCGAACGGAATTGGGTCCGCACAACGTAACTCATACCCCACGTTCTTAGCGACGATCGACGTGACAAGTCCCAAGGCCTTCATGCCCTTCGTTACTTCACGCCGGAGCACATCGCCGATGTCCACATCTGCCAATCGCAGGTGGCCATGTTCATCCCGCTCGACGTGGTCCAATCCCCCTAGGTCTTGGGGATCAAGAATCTCGATCAGTCCTTCCGCTAACACAACCACCCCGTCGGAGCGCCCTCCGTCGAGACGCTTGATCATCGTCCCGATGACGAGATCCAACAAGCGCTGGAGTCTCACGGGCCGCTCTCCAAATTCCTCAGGAATGACGGTGAGCGTGGCGCCGGCGGCCTTCCCGATTCCCAGCGCCAAATGGCCGGCTTTGCGCCCCATGGTGACCGCGAAATACCAGCGCGATGTGGTGCGGGCGTCCACCATGAGATTCTTCACGATCTCGACGGCGACATGCCTGGCCGTTTGAAAGCCGAATGTCGGAATGCCATGAGGAAGATCGAGGTCATTGTCGATGGTCTTCGGCACATGCACGACGTGAACGAGCCCGGCCGCCTGTTCTTCCAATTTGAGCGCCGAGAAGGCCGTATCGTCACCGCCGATGGTCACCAGGCGCGTGATGCCCAGCCTCTTCAAGGAGGACAGGACGTTGGCGAGAGACTCCGCCTTCTTCGTCGGGTTTGCCCGCGAGGTGCCCAGATAAGACCCGCCTCGAAAATGAATGCGACTGACTTCTTCGATCGAGATAGGGCGCACCTGACTGGTGCTCCCTTCCATCAGCCATTTGAATCCGTCGAGGATGCCGACGACATCGCAACCGCCGAGGATACTGCGGATCGTGACGGCACTGATGACACTGTTGATGCCGGGAGCCGGTCCGCCCCCGACTAAGATGCCGACGATCGTGCGAGGAGCATGCATGATGTGAAAACTCCTGTGACGCGAATCCAACTGTCTCGAATACACCGACCAATAGACTACCGCGACGGGGAGGGTCCCGCCAAGGACGTTGCCGGGCACGACCAACGCAAGATGAGTGGCTGACCGGAGAACTCTTCTATACGCCGCACGAAACCCAGGTGCCCGTGAACGCTGGCGAGGTCACGATGGTACGCACAGCCCGGCATAGTGCGCTGGGGTATCGCCCACCGACCCCAGAGACCCGCACGCTCACTCCGATCACCTTACCGGCGTGAACGAACTGAACCAGTGGCCTAACAGCTGGAGGCAGATCAACCGGCCGGAGGAAAATCGTAGAGGTCCACATAATAAGCGGTTATGTACTGCTTCGAGATGGCGCGGGAAGGATTGATCAGACGCCAGAGTCTATGCTTTTTCTCAATAGTAGACAAGCAAGAGCATGGCTGTTCGTACTGTATTCTGCCAAGACTAAGGATTTTTCAAAACTCCCTCAACAGGCGCGCTCTATACGGTAATCCTGCGAAGCCCATTCCTGTGGTCCCCGTCATGCCAACCATTGGAAAGTTTGTTCGGATCGGTGCGAGACCATCACGGGCAGCGTTGGGAGAGGAGACAGGCAGAGCAGAGAGATCAAGAGTGGCGTGCAGCCCAGGGACTCAAGCGGAAGTGGTGGTTGCCCGAATCACATCCGGGAACATCGACACGCTCACCCTAAGAAGACCGAACGGGCCATACCGGAAACCCGATGGCCGTCTGTCGGAATGTTACACGCTGGCCGGTTCAGCTTCTTTCGCAGTTTTAGCTGCAAGGCTGTTTTTCCGATTATTGCAGATCGTCTTATCGATGATCGCTCCGCAATTGACACATTTCCAGGCATAGAAAACCAAGAAGAAGTCCGAGAAGCGTTCCAACATCATCAATCCTTTGCACTTTGGGCAATCCATGATTCGTTCCCCCCTCGTTATGAAAATTGGCTGACGCGGAGAGGAAATAGCAATTTGCGATCCAGGATCGTAATCGTTGCACAATCAATCACTTAGAACTGCGAGGACTACTTATACGTACAATCCTGTACGACCTGTGGCATCTGAGCTTTCAATTTTGTTCGGCGATGTGTCTTTGCCGAGCACGAGGATGCGGAGACCCTATCCCTTCAGCAAAACTCGCGTGGCTCGAAGTCATCATTGTGCGGAGGGGAAACGGAGACTAGGGTCCCAGACCAGTGCCACCTGCCGGGATTTCGCCTCGACGGCTGGGAGCCACATTCGAATCGTGAATAGAGAAGTGTACGGACTACGGCCGGGGGACGGCGTCCTTGCAGAGAGAAATTCGTCCCAATAAAGATGACAGGGCCATGTTGGTCGTCATCTCTCTTGGGTACGACTCACCATTCGGGCGACGACTACCTTGACACACGTCGCTCCACTCACGCTCACGGCCGGCTATGCAGGAACCTAACGGTCCGCTAGTCCGGGAGCGAGGATGAGATTGACAGGAAGCTTTTCCCCTAACGTATAGGGACTTGCCTTATTTTCCTTCACCCACCGCTTCTCAGCCACAGATTCAAACGGCGGGGCAAGTTCCCCTTGAAGAGACCACAGATCGAACGGGGTTTCGTCGATGGAAATCTCCCAATCATATCCCCTGTCCTTGACGTAGGGAGCAATGACATCATCAAGTGTTCTGGTCCACCATTCTCTGATGACCGGACCAGGTAGCGTCCTGGCAATTTGGTCGACCTTGAATCGGACAAATTTGTTGTGCGGTTCGCCACCGACAAAACAGGAATCCTTGGCCATCTCCTCAAAAACGAACACGACATAGAACTTTGGGATCGGGATACTCGCATACACCTCCGTTACCCGCTTGGCCAGCCCCTTTTTATCTTCAGCACTGTACGCTCCGGCAGGATGATACACTTTCCACAACGGCATCTCTCGTCCCTCCTTTTTGCCTGGGCATTGTTCATGTTGTGTTTGCCTGGAACAGGCAGACCCATTCTCTCCTCTCTGTCCGATCATTTCTCGTCGATTCATGAGGGGCTATGATCCATCTGTGTGTCCTCCTATTCTGACTTCTTTTCAGAACGTCGATGGCTACGTTTCCTGTCGCTCGCCGGACAAGGAGCAAGATGACTTGATCGCCCAGGCATGAACTGTTTTCGACACACGTCCCATCGCTCCGAACTTGCTCACTCGTGCGCGCCTATGTCGAACCAGATTGTAGCCCAGTCAATTGCAAAATGCAAGTTACTGGGGTGCAGAATTTCATGACACTCCCCCTCCCTGCATAGGAAGAGATGATGACCACCGGACGGTCTTGGAGATTGAATCCTACATGACCCTTAAACGATCATGCCGTCCCATCACCGATGTGCTGGATACCCTGGGAGATACGGGGGTGCTTTTGGTTGGTCGAGATCTGGCTTTGGGCAAACGAGGCTAACTGTGCACGAACAATAGCCGGGACAACGATGTGCCACCTGAGTGCTATCTGGGACTGAACTCACCTCCGATACCTGCCGGAACCGAGGGAATATAGTTGGGATCGGTAGAATCCTCCCAGACTGCGTCATGAACCGAACTTATCCCCCAGCCTCGCACGTAAAGGAGCGACAGCACCGGCTCGGTCGCCAATCGCTGTGTACCCGTAACTCGCCCAACCACCGTCATGCGCGCCCATTGTTGGAAGGTTGGAGGGATTCGTTGATTGGGTATCATCACCCAGTAGTGGCCGGCCTCGGGGCCACTCATATCCACGGACGATGGGGGACATAATCCTCGTCCAGGGGCCGGTTCTTCACACGCAACAACAGGTACTGCGCATGTTGTGTTTCCTCAACAATCGTACCTCCCATCATCACTACCTTGCCGCGATACTTTTCCGGATAGGCAGTCAGCGCGGTCAGCGTCGCATCAGGCTCGGCCATTGTCACGTATTGACGCGGAACGGCGGCACATCCCAACAGCCCGACGGTCAGGCTGATGGCCAGAGCAAAATGCACGACCCACCATTGAAGAAATGGATAAAGAATCATAACGTGATGTCCATAAGTTCTGTGCTGTCTGATTTGCAGCGGTCTTGTCGTCTTCTTGCACTCCAGTGTGAGACCGTCCCATATTCAAGATTCGGAATCAAGGTGGAACAAAACTTGGATAGTATCTCAGCCCTCCACCCGTAGCCACTGTGCAGACAGGCGCTCAAGCATCGTGCCGCATGCACCATGGTCTCCAGTCCCGCCACCGGGCAGAACGGCAGTCGTCTGATCCTACAAGAATCGCAGCATCGAAGAGTGACACACGGACAAGATGATCAGAAAGGTAAAATGTCGTCAGTTTCACGACCGACCGGAGTTGCACCGTCTCCCAACTACGTTCCGGTTCATTACTGAGCAATATTGACCAGGCTCCAAACCAACCCCCCAGGCATAATTTGTTCTCAGCTGCTGATGATGATGACTAGAATCACCTCGGATCATAATTTTTCCTACTCTTAACAAGGAGGTCCCGATGAGAAGATACATGATTGTTGCCATGGCGTTTCTGTTCGTGTTCGTTGGAGTACAGCGGTTTGCTCACGCCGATGAGATCAAAGCCAAGATCGAGGAGATGAAGGGAGAAGGGAACGCGAAAGTTGAAAATGCCAAAGGGGAAGCGAAGGCCTTATCGGAAGAGGCGCAAGGGAATAAGGTGAAAGGCGCAATGGAACGGACGAAGGGGAAAACGAAAGCCGCTGGGGAGCGGATCAAAGGCACCGCGAAACAACTGAAAGCCAAGACAGAGTAACTCAGCCGAACGTCGTTAGCGAAACCCCTATGGAGCTGCGCAGTTCCATAGGGGTTTCTTTTGGGGAGTGCAAAAGAAGCACGCATGAGTTGCCCCCTCATCCCCCTCACGGAAGGCCCCCAACATCAGGCGCTCTCGAAGCAATCCGCTAGGCATCCCATGCCAGTTGTGCTACAAACCTGCCGAAATATTGTCGTGATCGCTTGATAGTTGATCTCATGACGATCGGGCAACGTTCAACATCCTTCGCGCGATTGACCCTGGCGGGAGCCATATTTAGCCTGGCCGTGCCCGGTTGTCTCTCCCCCATCACGCTGAATCGCGCCGTGACGAACTACGACGAGGCGATCACGGACGCCATCTCCAAACAATTGCTCATCAACATTGCCCGCGCTCATCAGCATCAACCAAATCACTTCACCGGCGTTTCGAACATCGCCGCCACGTTCGATTTCCGTGTCAATGCAGGCGCCTCTCCAGCTTTCACGGGAAACGACGGCAGGGCGCTCGTGCCATTCTTCGGCGGAAGCGTGGCGGAAAACCCTACCATCAGCATTGCGCCGATCGAAGGGGAAGAGTTCACCAAGCGAATCTTGACTCCGTTTCAGGAATCCAAGTTCCTCCTCCTACTCCGGCAGCGGTACGACATCGATCTATTGCTCCGGCTGATGGCACAAGAACTGCAGATCAAGGAGAATGCCCAGGAAGTCGCCTACCGCAATATGCCGGCAGACCGAACAGGCTACGAGATGTTCCGCAGGATAGTGACGCACCTTTCGGCCATTCAGGATCAGAACCAGCTCCATGCCGAACCGCTCGTCTATCATCAGACCTGGACCATTCCTGCCGCCTCGGTCACAGCCGAAGGGTTTCAAGCCCTACAGAAGGAGTATCTTGTTACCTACAGCCCGACAAACAACAGCTACACCCTGAAAAAACAAATCACGGGACAGATTCTCATCACCAACTACGACCCCAATACGCTCTCACCCGACGAACGAGAAAGGTTGATCGAGGAAACAGAGGAGGGCAAACTCAACGATGTGTCTTTCGACATCCGCCCTGGGCACTTTGGAGGAGATTACCCCCTCAAGGGAGAGTTTCGACTGCGGAGCTTCAATAGAATTCTCAACTTTCTGGGCCTAACGATTGATGAAGATCCCGAATACCATGTCGAAAAGGACCCGCGGACTCCACCGGTCCACGAGAATCCCGTTCACACCATGGATCTTCTGCTGTCGGATGGAGCTCCCTCGGGAGCCGACCTGTCGATTCAGTCCCATGGAAAGTATTACGCGGTGAACACCACCGGACCACTGGCACGCTGGAACCGGCAGGCGTTTCAAATGCTGTATCTGTTGTTCCAGATGACCGTCAGCGAGGTGCCTCGCGTGGGAGTCCCCAGCATCACGATTGCGAAGTGACCCGGCTTCAGCTCTGCCTAGAAACGTAGCCGGGGTGGAGAGCGTCTCTGAATATCTCACTACTTCCAGAACCGCTTAGGGACATCAAACGAGTACCGGAGTTGAACGGCGACATATTTTTGAACGAGCCCCGGCTTGTCCAAGGGTTGATCCTGCTCCCGATAGAGGCTGAGTTCCGTGTCCTCGCGAACCCGGACCGCCAGCCCTATGATCCAGTCCAACTCGGTAGGGTTGAGCGTATTGCCAGCCTCCCGGTCTGTAAAGAGATTCATATCCCCATACAGCACGATTCTATTTTTGTAGAGATCGAGATCCGCATGGGCCACATACCGAAACAGAGCCCTCCCGGTATTATCCGGTCGCGCAAAGTAGTTGCTGTTATGAAACAGCCAGCCGGCACCGGCATAGGCGGTGAGATTCTGATTGGGAAACATCGCTCGCCACCAGCTCAAATCCTCCACGGCCTGAAACCGAGCCGTGGCCAAGCTATCTGCATAGGCCTGCTTGATACCGCTTCGATCGAGCGGGGCATCTCGCTCGTATTGGATACGCCATCCAAATCGATCCACGAGGCCCGTGAGAGCAAAGGTGCCATCCCATTCGCTCAGTTCGACCCATCCTTTTGTTCGATCTGAGAAGAAGTTTTGATCGGTGTAGAAGGTCAGGTATTGCTTGTAGAGGTCCGTTTCCAGGTGAAGCATGTGCCGGAGGCCAACCAAGCCTGTATTGTCAGGTCGTGCGGCAAATGTCGGATTCGATAAAAAGGCCGCGCTCAGAAAGTATCCTCCGAAGAGGGTCTCTTCGGCTTCCCGTGCCGCCGCGCTGTCCGGCTGCTCCATCGACGGCAACGGACGACCGTACTTTTCGAGCGCAAAAGACAAGGAAGGTGAAGCCAGAAGTCCTATGATGCTAAGGGCCAGAAGACCAAGAGTACATGCGAGGGCGGTGGCCGGACGCCGTTCCACAGCGTTCTCTTTTCCTGTCCTGGCAACAAGGAAAATCGAATGAACGACAAGACAGAACTCTGTGTAACGGACAACCAGAAACGTGATGATGGACTCCTTTCTACCCGCCCTCAAAGACCGGGCCGAAGCCATCACCACACTCGATGGATTAGTCCACGAGAGGAGAGTCCAGCCGGCTCTATCAGATTCGCGACTACCAGAAATTTGGACTCGTGCTTCACGATCGACAGGACAGTCTTTATTGAGCACAGGTGTGAAAAATCTCTTCACAGTGATCCGTCGCGTGAACCGACGGGGGCACCGACCGATACTCGACTCCCACCACACGATCCTCTCCCATGAGGAGGTGCGCCCAACATCCATGATGCGCTCCTGCCCTACTGCCTTTTAAGAAGGGAGATGATTCCTCAAACATGGGTGCTTCTTTGTAATATGACAGCACCGTTCCCTCGGTCGTCTTCGTTTGCTGAAGAGGAGTGCCGGCACAGGCGACGACTTCTTGTCTACTTTTCCCAAGCAAGGCTTTTCCGATGGGGCTCGGTTCGAGCGACTGAGGCACAGCACAGCCGCTGAGCCCGACGGCGGTGCATACCACAAGAGACGAGATAGCGCGGATCATGTTCACCTGCATGGTTTTCTGAAGAGCACCGTAGCACAAACCATAATTCCATTTCTGCCATCCGTTTCTTGACCACTCGCATAACAACCGTCGCTGGCCTATTTCACATGCATTGCACTGTAGAGGATGGACAGAGAAACAACTTGTATCGGTGATCCACTTTATCGCACGCTACGAGCCGCATGGTTCCGACAGAGGAACCTCGAAGGCCGCATGGGCATGTCCACGACTTCTGCGAGTAAGAAAACGCTCCTGGCCGGAGCGATCGGCAATGTGCTCGAATGGTATGACTTCGCGCTCTATGGATACTTCGCACCAGTGTTCGCAGCCCTGTTTTTCCCTTCCGATTCTCCCTCGGTATCGTTGATTGCCGCCTTCAGTGTCTTTGCCGTCGGATTTCTCGCGCGGCCCCTCGGAGCCATGCTGTTCGGCTATTGGGGCGATACGCTGGGACGACGCCATGCCTTGGCCTGGGCGATTCTTCTTATGGCCATCCCGACCTGCCTGGTGGGGCTGCTGCCGACGTACGGATCCATCGGAGTGAGCGCCCCCATAGCCCTCACGCTCTGCCGGTTTCTCCAGGGATTGTCGGTCGGCGGAGAATTCACCGGGTCCGCTACGTTTCTCGTCGAACATGCCGGCGCTTCGCAACGGGGCTATGTCGGAAGTTGGGCGGGCTTCAGTGCCCAGATCGGCGCGCTGTTAGGCTCGGGCGTGGGAGCGCTGCTCACGTCAATGCTTGCGGACGACACACTCCGTGAGTGGGGCTGGCGGATTCCCTTCATGATGGGCGGCCTCATTGCTGTGGTGGGATGGTACGTGCGAACCAGAGTTCCGGAGTCGCCGGCCTTCGAAACAATCCGCCTGGCAGGAGGACTCGCATCTTCCCCCATCCGCGACGTGTTCACGACGCAGCGGCTTGCCGTGGCGAAAGTCGTCTGCCTCGTGTGGCTGCACGGCGTGGCATTCTATCTCTTGTATGTCTATATGACGACCTACCTTGTAACAGTGACGTCTGTTCCACTTGCCACGGTCCTTGTTCTCAATACCAGCTGCATGGCGCTCCTGGCACTGTTGATTCCCCTGATGGGTGCCTGGTCGGATCGGATCGGGCAAGTTCCCCTGCTGATGACGGGAGCCACGGGGATCGCGCTCCTGTCCTATCCATCCTTTCTCTGGCTCACGAGCAATAACTTGCCCATGATGATCGCTGCGCAAGTGCTCCTCACCCTGCTGGTTGCCTGCTACATGGGACCATTCTTTGCCGCTGTCACCGACCTTTTCCCAACCGCGCAACGCTATACCGGCCTCTCGGTCGGCTATAACATGGGGGCAGCCTTGTTCGGCGGCACTGCCCCACTGGTTGCCGCGCTCCTCATCGAATGGAGCGGCAACATCTTGGCACCCGCCTTCTACTTAGGCTTCTGCGCGACCGTGTCCCTTGCCGTCACGCGCACGCTTCGAGACAGAGGACCGACACCGCCGGCGCCATAACGAGCCGGAGGCATTGGCAGAGACAAACTAGACAGGAGGCTCGGATTCAGCCCGGGGGCACCTAAACACCACACAGTACCGACATGCGGTAGAATCTCCAGGCCATGGGAATATCTCGCGCAGAGAATCGAGCTCTTCTCCTTCTACGGATTCTGCTGGCAACGGTTGCCTGGCTCTTCTGCTCAAGCGTCACTCAAGCGGTCGACTATGGCAACGAGGTCTCCGTCTTGGTCGAGCAGGGCCGGGTTGTGGCTACCAGTTTGGTGAGCGGCCGTCGGGAGATTCCCCTCGATGCCCAAGAAACCGTAATTGACTCAGGCACAAGCGGCATCAATGCCGTTGTCGTGACCTCGCGCCGGCTACTGGGCTTTTCCAGTCGTACCTTTACCTAGGCCGAGACGGACCGCGACCTCAATGAAAAGGTCCTCGACCGGCGGGTGTTGCCCACCTTCAGCGTGGTGAGAACGGACAAGAATCTGTATGGATTTCGCGGCGCGAACGGAATCTGGCCGGACGAATCCCTCGGGGTACGAGAATCGGTCAAGATGACCCGGACAACTGATTATGGTGCGGTGTTCGTCACGAACGAACGGCTTGTGGGCTTTGCTTCTGTGCTCGGCGACTTCTCTTCACAGGCACTCGGCATCCACGAGCACGTCACGCGGTGGACCACGAGAATGGACTCATCCTTATCACCACCAGCACACGGTTACTCGTGTTCGGCAGCCGCTTAAGCGGATGGGAAGAATTCGAGTGAGATATCCACCTGTAAGGCTGTGCCACGACGAGACGCGAATGGATGGTGCTGCCTTCCGATTCTCGTGCTATTTCGGCCCCAAGACATCTTTGAATACTGCAGCGAGGTCGCGAAGCGCCCGGGCGCCATCTCCGACAAAGGCCGACCCATGCATCGTCGCCAAGGTCTTCGGCTGTAACTCGGCCAGCCGATGGAGCGTCGGCTCGGTGAGTGTCGTGTACGGCATATAGTTGGCCAGCGGCCCTTGCTGATACTCCACGAGCACCTGTCGGCAGCGGCCCAGTACGTCCGAATGCGTGGCCGGCTCAACATCCCCGCTTTGATGGAAGAGGTCCGAACACAACAGCGTGCGGTGGGTCTCTTCGAACAACAACCCCGCTTCCCAACAGTGCGGCACATGCGGCGTGTGCAGAAACTGGAAACGATACTTTCCGGTGTTCAGCAGCTCGCCGTCCTTCATTCCCAACGCCGGCCTGACCGCCATGAAATCGTCGATGCTTACCAGCTTGCCGACCATACTGCATACTGCCATAGACTTCGGCGCAAGGTGCTGCCACTCACGCAAGGTGCCGCATTCATCCGCTTCAAGATGGCTGAACCCAATCCACTTCACCGAGGCCGGATCGAGCAACGTGGCCACAGCGTCCCGCGTCTCCGTAAAGAGCGCGCGCGGGCCAGTATGAAACAGCAATGGCTCGTCGTCACGCACGAGAAACTGATTGAACTGCAGATCAAATTCCGGCACGAAGGTCGAAATCCTGAATACATCAGGTGCGATTTCCGACACAGTTGCCATGAGAACCTCCAAGAGTGGCGGAAAAGAGACCGTAGGCTAACGCCAACGTTTCCTTGAGTCAATGCAAACAGGCTGCCGGAGTTCATGCGGAAACCGCTTCGCACGGACGAATCGATCGGAATGAGGCGAATGTCCAATCTTTTTACCTCTTTCTCGGGTCTGGCGAGATCCAAACCGTCTGCTAAGCTTGTCTTAGCACAGGCACCGAGACCTCGGTGCAAAAAGAGGTATTACGATGTGGTTTCGTCATGGAATCTGGCTATTAATGGCGGGGATGTTCTGGGGATGTGCGTTACTGAATGGGACATCGCAGTCCAACTCTGCGCCATTATTTCAAGCCGATGCCACCGACACAGCCACCTTGGAAGCTGTACATCGAGAACAAGAAGCGCTGCTGAGCACCTGCACTCAGCACCGGTCCTGTGATCAGGTGCATTTCACACGTGCGATGCTTGCATTGTTCCAGAATAGAGAGGCAGCGGCAGCCTCCTTTCAGCAGACGATTGCCGCCGCACCGAATGGTCCATTCTCGGATTCGAGCGCACTCTGGATTCGGTTTCTTTCCAACCCAACCCACTACTCTGCTTCGACCGACAGGCCCAATAGGGCACTACTGGAGGTGATGAAGGGAACGGTGCGCGTATGGTTGGGACGACAGCGCGGCGCAGGGGAAACTGTCAGAGGCGTGGACCCTACTGCATACAGTCTTCGGCGACAGATTCATACCCGTGACAAGCGGATTGCGGAATTGACCGATCAGCTTCATGCCTTGAAGCAAATCGATCTGGACTCGCATGGAGCCGGCAAGCTGGGTCCCCCGAGAACTCCGTCCAAGTAATCACTTCTGAGGCACCGCCACTCTTGGCCACATCGCCTGCCTCATACCTACACTCGCAAGTCCCACCCGCTCCGCCACCCATTGTCCGAATCATCCGCATCCCTGCACCACAAAGCCTCCTGTCCAGCTCTTCGCATGACAGGATTATTCCTCCCATGCTACAGTCTGCTACACAGAATGCACCGGGCCGTCGGATTGAACTCACACGAGCTCAAGCCGAACACCTCAATACTATGCCTGACCCTCATTCTTTGGCTGACTTTCTAGATCCGCCAGGCCGTAGGGCACAGGATCCAGCTACGATCCAAGACATTCGCCGCGGAAGCGGTCCCTGACATATCCGCCATGCGTCTCTTAGTCCTTTCGCAAATTGCCGACTGGGACTTTGGCCCGCGGGTGAAAGCGGGCGGGCATGAGATTGTCGCCTGGGTACGCCCCACATGGACGCGGGGCGAGAGGTATAGCGAGGGTGCTCAGGCGCTGAGAACCACGTTCAGAACGATCTTTTCCGGACCAGAACCGATCCGGGCTATTCCAACGAAGTTCGATACCTGGACATGGCTTGAAAGGGAAAAGATCCCACGTATTCCCTGCCCCAATGTCAATGCGCCAAAATTTATTGAATATGTGAAGGGTTTGAACATCGATCTGATCGTGTCCAGTATCTTTCCTCAGATTTTAAAGGCAGCCATTCTCCGCACCCCTCGTTTAGGCGCCATCAATTGTCATCCTTCTCTCCTTCCTCGTTATGCAGGACCACAGCCGGAATTTTGGATGCTGAAGAATGGGGAAGCGCTTGCGGGGATCACCGTCCATATGATGACGGAGGGCATCGATGCAGGGGATATTGTCGCCCAACAGGAACTGATTGTCGGGGAGCACGAGAATATCGGGCAATTAGTGCAGCGACAACACCATGCAGCGGCCAGGTTACTGACAGAAACCGTCAATGCGATGGCGCAAGGGACCATCGAGCGCAAGCCGCAAGATCTTGTGGAACGCAGCTACTTTGGAAAGAGGAAAGCGACCGATATCATGGTCGATTGGAACGGGTCTGCGAAACAGATTCTCAATCTCTTGCGTGCACTACAACCCTATGAACCGGTCACAGCCTCTCTTAACGGACACACGATTAAGATTTACGAGGCGAAACTTCAAGAAGGGGCTGCGTCGGGAGGAGTTCCCGGACAAATCATGGCAAAGCAACCGGGGAAACTCCTCGTACAGACCGGCAAGGGGTATTTAGAAATACAGTCATATGAAATCACACCGTTTCACGGTTGGATCAATCGTCTTCTCCAAAAGGTCCTGGTGCCGTCCGTCGGCTACCGGTTCGACCTTTTTCCCAAAGCATCGGGCCCGACACCTCAGTCAACATCATGAGCACCCTATCCAAACCCGATGAAAAGAGGCTGTGCACTCCACAACGTTCCGGTGTGTCAATGAGAGGAACCTGCCGGGGAATATCCGAGATCTCATGCACCGGCAAGACTGACCCGAACCAATTTATGGCAATATGATCGCCTGCTCTGAATAGCCCAACCCTTTGAGGGAGGCTTCCAGGTGATCGACCATCGGCGGTGGGCCGCAGAGAAAGACGACCGTCTCGGAATTGGGAGGGGGAAGCTGCCGGCGAAGGACGTCTTCCGTGATCCGTCCGCTGCCCTGCGACCATCCAGCAGGCGGCTGTTCGAGGATGTGGTAACAGTGGAAGTTTGAATGTTCGCGCACATTCCGACTCCACTCCTCCCGGAAAATAATGTCTGCCTCGGTCTTGTTCGCGAAGACCAGGAACAACTCAGCATCCAAGTGTTGCGCGAGAATCCAACGAATGATCGAGATCATCGGCGTGATCCCGGTACCGCCGGCCACGAACCCCACCTTCTTCGCCATGCCGTCCACCCAATGGCCGCCCTGGTTCGGCCCGCTCATCAGCACCGGGTTCCCGACCTTCTGCTCATGGAGGTACTTCGAAATCAGGCCGGTTTCGTAGCGCTTCACGGTCAAGTCGAAGTGGCCCGTGATCCCAGGCAACGAGGACGGCGTGTAGGGTCGTTTCACCGCCTTCCCGTTGATGCTGGCATGGACGTACAGAAAATCGCCTGGCAGCATGTTTAACGTCGTATGATCAGGCAGACCAAAGCGGAATGTCTTTGTGTCGTGAGTGACGTGATGAATAGCCGTGAGCTCGTAGGACATCGGCTCTTTGGTTTTGATGCGTGTGACTGGTTCCATCGTCATCCCTCCATCATGCGGGCGCAATCATACAATCACGACGCGATGGTCGCAACAGGAGGGTGTGCGAGAAACGAACCATGAGCCACGAGGAAACGTGTTGGCGACGGGCAGACAGAACGGGTCCGAGCCTGCTGCCATGTTTCATCCACTGAGTTGGGAGGTTGCGCAGCGGCACCACTCCTTCAGCCTTCAATCGGGAAAGCCTCGTCGAGAATCGGCCGGTATCTATGCTAGAGTCCGGCCCGGACAGAGGGAGACTCCATGGCCCGACCGGCGCTGCGCATTGCCTTCTTGCATTTGGCCCCGGTGGCAGGGGATCTCATCCAGAATCGTCGTGCGATCGAAATCGCCATCATCCGTGCAGCACAAACAGGCGCAACCTGGATCCTCACTCCGGAACTCGCAATCTGCGGCTATACCTTTGCCGATACGCTCGGCACAGACTGGATCGAACCGCAGCCCGATCAGTGGATGTCCACTCTGTGCCAACTCACTACTCGGCTTCGAATCACGCTCTTCCTGTCGCATCCCGAGCGGGACCGCAAGACCGATACACTCTATAATTCGCTCTTCGTCATCACCCCGGACGGATGTGTCGTCGGATCCCATCGCAAGATCAACACGCTTCGCGTCGGGTCCGAAGCCTGGTCGAGTCCAGGCAACCGTGCTAAACCGATTGCACTCTCAGCCGTCGGGCGCGTCGGACTCTTGATCTGCGCCGATGCCTATACCCCCGCAATCGCCAATAGCCTCAAATCCCACGGGGCTCAGATCCTTGTGTCATCAGCAGCCTGGGCGCCTGGACTGCATGGCCCAAACGGCGAATGGGAACGATGCACGAAAGACACGGGATTGCCATTGCTCGTCTGCAATAGAACCGGGCCAGACCGTACCCTGAACTTTACTCAGGCCGAGAGCGTGGTGGTTCAAGACGGAAAGCGTCTGTTAGCCTTCCGGTCGGCCCGCTCTACCATATTCATCATAGAGTGGAATCTTGCAACCAACGCCCTCGCCTCCCAGCGGTTCCAACAGATTGCCTTGTAGCCCGTCAACGAGCCGAGGGTCAGGCTATCCTCTCCTTTCCTTCCCCGCTTGCCCCCCACACTCTCCCAAATTGTCAGGGTCATGTGTCTTCAACTTCGCGCGTCGCGAACGAGCATCTTCCGAGCATGCGCGTTCCGCGAGCAGGAAGACGACCAGGCCGCCTCCGCTTCCCTATTCGAACAACCTCCTAAACCCCGCCTTAATCTGGTCCAGCCCCTGGCGCATATCGGTCTCAAACACATCGGCCTTGGCCTGTACCACCCCGCGCTTGGCCTTGAGCTGATCCTTGAACAACACCAGTTCAGTGAGCAGCTCCTGCTTCTTTGACTCCAGCATGCCCTGCTGCTTGGCTTTCTCATGTTCAAACCGGCCCTTGAGGGCCTCGAACTCGGCTTCGAGGCTGCTCGTCCGCCCCACGAGATCCTCCCAGATCCTGCCTGATTCGAACCCGGCCCCTTTCAGTTTCTGGTCCGCAACGGATTCGAACTCGTTCAGGGCCTTGAGAATCTTCGTCCTCTGCTCTTCGAACGTATCGCGGGCGTCCGCTTTGCCGAGAGCCAATTGTACTTGAAGATGGTCAAGCCTCCCCTGCACCTCGGTCTTCGCCTGCTCGGCCATCTCCTTCGACGTCTGCACATCGGCCTGAACCTGTTTGAGCAAATCGCGTAGCTGTTGCTTGCGTTGCTCCAGCCGCTGCATCGCCTGATCTTTCGTCTGGGTCAATTGCGCTTCCAGCGCCAGCGCCTGGTGCTCCAAGGCATCCAGCTTCTTGTCGAACGACGCTCTGAGTTCCTTGATGCGCGACATGGGACCCTCCTCTATGTGAGATGGAACATACAAACCAGCTACATGCTGCCGACCGTGGCATGACATCCTCACCGGATTGAAGACCGAATCCCGGACTTCACCCGCTCGGTTCTCTATTCATGATCGTCCGGCTATTCTCGTCCGAAAGGACCATCACAAGCGCTATCAACGACTGCCGACGGTTGAGCCTCTTCAACCAGAAGTCTCTGTCATGTTGCACGCGCCTCATGGAAGCCTCTCCCGGTTCGGTCGGCTGCCTGATGATAGACTATGTTCCCGAAGACAGAGTGTCAATCGTGCTGATGTCGCCTTCAACAACACGGCTTTTCTGTCTACGTCGGTATCCGCAGGGGCGGCATCGCTCAAGTTCCCATATTTATGCCTTGCTTTGCGGGAATCAGAGAATTACGATAGTGCGAATCTGCTAGCAAATCCTCCTTGCCGTCCGAGAGGTGCACGATGAACCTCGAAGAATCAGGACGAATTGCACAACCACTCCCAATGACTCCACCCTGCGCCTGTACACATAGTCGCCTGATCTCCGATTGCGTCTCGGAGGAGGAACACAACGCCGGCAAGGTTCGCTGTGTGGAATGTGGGGGCATCTTTCTCGATCCCCACCTCCAACGCAGAGCCAGAGGAGCCTGACCTTCTTCCTATTAGTGTTGCGTTCATCAGGCTCCGCTGACGAGAAGCGGTACCCCTCACTGAGGTGTTTGGCAACAGCCTCAGGACGAGTCACTGACCCGAAATTCCTCAACCTGCCGAATAGTGCAGCCCGCTCCTTCATGCTGTACGTCTGTAACCCCATGTGTTACCGCGCGTCTCCCGCTACCGGGCGACAACAACATCCTGTGGCACCGACGATGCAGGGTTCTTCACTCAGCAAGGTCGAATCCACCGTCAACCCAGGAGGACATGATGGAAATTGCCATCGCCATAGGGGGCTTAGCCGCCGTGTTCGTGGGGCTGGGGGCTCTGATTTTGTTTACACCTTATGACAAATGACGACGCGCGCAGAATGTGTGCCTTTCCATTCTCATGATGGGGAGGTTCTACTCTTCATCACAATACGGTTCTTGAGGGCAATGGAACGGTACTGTGCCATGCTCCGACATGCTCATGATCTTGAGGTTCCGTGAGACATGTGATGGCATCGCGTGTCCACGAAGCCTCACTATCATCCATGGTGACGGATCGCGCCGCTGGTTATGCTGGCGCCGTTTCTGAACAAGGTCGACATCACGAATGGACGCACCTCGCGTCACAGGTCGTAAGACCTATCGTATGAGGAAGGAGTATCGGTGGTTTTCAAAAACCGTGAAGAGGCAGGCCGTCGGCTTGTCGCTGAGTTGATGCATCATCGTCGCGACCCCGGGGGTCTCATTCTGGCACTTCCCCGGGGGGGCGTGGCCGTGGGATATCAACTCAGCCTCGCCCTCCATCTCCCGCTCGATGTCTTTATCACGCGCAAAATCGGTGCGCCGGGCAATCCCGAGTATGCAATAGGGGCCGTGGCCGAGGCAGGATCCCGCTATGTGAATCAAGTGGCGGTCGACGCGCTCGGTGTATCCCGGCATGAACTGGAACGGTTGATTCAGGCCCAAGAGAAGGAGATCGTCCGGCGCAAGGACTCATACCGGCAGGGACGGTTGCTCCCGCAACTCACAGGCCGTACCGTATTCTTGGTTGACGACGGCATCGCCACTGGCTCGACGTTCATGGCCTCGGCACTGGCCATTCGCAGTTTACAGCCTCGCCGTCTGATCGGGGTAATTCCAGTCGGACCCTCGTCGACAATCCGTGAAGTTCGAACACATGTGGACGAGTTGGCGGTTCTCATGACACCGGATCCGTTCGAGGCCGTGGGGAACTTCTTCATGGACTTCACGCAAGTCGAGGATCGCCTCGTCATGGAGTATTTACATCTGGCCGAGGAGGCAATGCTCGAACGCACGCCCCCGTCACCGGCCTCATAAGACCTCTGGTCAGCAGTGGAGGGTGCACCGTAACATGCCCGCACATTCCAGCATCCCGTCGGAGTGGGGGGCTCAAAGAGCCCGAACGTACTTCGATGACGAACAAAGGGAGGCGACCATGAGAATCTTAATCGGCATAGATTGGTCGGACGAAGCCTTTGCCGCCGTGGAACAGGTCGGATTGCTCTACCGGCCGGACGAGGTCATATTCGTACATGGAGTGGATCTTGGCATGTTGAACTCTCCCCTCGTGGCTGGAGCAGTCAATCTGCAGGGATACGATGAATGGCGCCAGGCCTTGACGGAGTCCGGTCGCATGGCCGGTGAGCGCTGCCGCACCCTGCTGCCGGCTGAGATCCCCTCTATTCGGACCCTGTGCGACATCCAGCACCCAGCCACCTTCATTCTCGACAGCGCTGCCACGGTAAAGCCCGACCTCATCGCGACGGGCACGCACGATCGCAGCCGGATGATGGAATTGTTTGCGGGCAGTGTGTCGCACCGTATCGTGCTCCATGCCACAGTACCGACCTTAATCGTGAAAGGAAAAGCTCGGCCCGTTACCTGTGTCCTCATGGCGGTGGAAGGTCGCGAAGATGCAACCCGTCTGCAGACGTGGCTGATGTCGCACCCCTTTAAGAACCCTGTCGCGGTCACCATCCTCTCGGTTCTCGCTCCGGTCCACAATATCAGCGAACAGTTGATGGTCGGACTCGGAGACTGGTCCGAACAGAGTAAGCGGGACGCCGAACAGGTCGTACAGGACACGGCCCTGGCGTTGGCCAGCCCACAATTCTCGGTGTCCACCGAGGTCCGCCCGGGTGATCCGGTCACAGCCATCTGCGAAATGGGAAAGAGCTACGACCTCATTGTGGTCAGCTCCCATGGGCGGAAAGGGTTCAATCGCTTCATGCTGGGCAGCGTGTCGGACGGGATCGTGCATCGAGCCAATTGCTCTGTGCTCCTGGTGCGCTGACCGGCACGTGATGGGTGTGCGGGCTTATGAGCGGAAGGATGGTACCGTTCGGCCCGATCAGTCGACCTCGGCCTGCTTAGACATGTTTGTGATCTGAAGCGGCCATCAGCCCCACGAGAAGGAGGCCGGCAAGAAAGAGCCTTCTAAAAATCTTACGCGTCGGGTCAGTGTTATCCGCGACAGAGCTTGTACCGTTCTTCAGGAATGTTGTGCATGTTCAGGAACACGGCTTGGCGTTCTTCCCCACTGGTCACTTTATCGATAGCAGGATACAGCGCCCGCTCTTCCTTCCTATTGTGGGAGCCGAGCAGGTCCAGCAGCCCCTGTTCTTCTTGATCGCTATCTGGATTTTTGTCCGCCACCTTCCGATGAATGGCCTCAAGCAGCTGCCCGATCTGGCGATGCTCGTTTCGCATGGCAGGCGTCGGTCCGCTGTCGGACATGCCGGTTTTCTTTTCCCACAGGGGGAACAGTACATCCTCTTCCCATACGATATGCCGCTGCAAGCCGAGCTTGAATCCTGTGAACGATTCCTCGGCCTTGGGAAAATCAGACCGTTTCGACTGTTGAAAGGTCTTGAACAACTCGTCCAACCGATCATGGTCCTGTTCAAAGAATTCCGTGATGGTTTTCTGCACACTCATAGGTTCCCCTTCTACACCCCGACAGAAGCGTGTTACATCTTAATGAGGCTTATGCTGATCATCGCGGTGATGATCAGCAGCCGTTTTCTTTCCTGCTCCGACAGATTTTGGTTTTAGGGGAATAAATCGGGCAGCATAGGCATCCTGTCCCGGTAATTTGACAAATACCACGATCACGGTTTTTGGATCGAGCTGAAAGTCGCCGCGACCCGTAAACATATTGTCCTGTGACGGCTCCAGTTTGACTGTAATTCTGCTCCTGGTCTTAATACGTTGAATATTCGCCTTACCCTCTCCACCACTCGTCTTGATCTCGTTATTCAGATGATCGGTCACATACAGGAGAAGCTCTCCATCCTTGGCCACAAGCTCCAGATGATAGGGACCTGTCCCACGAATTTGCCCGCCATGTGGCGAAGGCATCGCATCCGTAGATTCATCGGTATGCGCCCACAGAGGCTGACAGATAAGCAGGGGCACAAGCAGTACCGCGGCACTGATCGTTCGCTTCATTATCTCTCCTCGATTTACGAATCGGATTGCAGAAACACTCTCAAAGATATCTGGAGCTTCTCCCACACACATCACATCGTGAACGCCGAGTCCGTTCCATTTTCAACCGCTTACTCTCTGCACTCCGTGACTGTCTCGACATCTCCTCAGTTGCAGCATGTATCGATCTTTTCCCTCAGGGCCTCCCCTCCGGCCTTGGCCGCCCCCTCTGCATCCGCTGCTTTCTCTGCGATGAAATGCTTGCCGCGTTCAATGGTCTCATCAAGAGCGACTCGTGCCTCCTTCGCCTTCTCCAGGAGGTTTTTCTCGGCCTTCCTGGCGTACCCCTTCAACGCCCCGCGCGTTTCCTCTCCCGGTTTCGGTGCGAGAAGAAGACCAACGATCGCTCCTGCCACCGCCCCTCCTAAGAATGCCAGCGCCACGACTGATGACGAATATGTCGAATCGTGATTATCCATCGTAATCCCTCCTTGGATGAACGTCGTGCTTCTCGATCGAAAAGCGGAGACCGAACCATCATAACAGAACGAGGAAATCATTGCTTACTGTGATCTACGAGGTGCGGCTGCCACCCGATCCTATTATGGGTCACAGGTTTTCCTCTATCCCATCATCCTGGCCCATGTTCGCCTGCGAAGCTGCGCACATACTGGATGAGGCTCCAGATCTCTTCGTCCGTCAGTTGCCCGTCAAATCCAACCATGCTGGTACCGACCGATCCGTATTTGATCACCCAGAAAATTTCGCCTTCTGTGCGATGACGCCAGAATCCAGGGTGCTGGAAATTGCGGGGCAATGGATCCAGCTGGGCCGCCAACGGTCCATTACCGTCCCCGTCTGTCCCATGACAGTTGAAGCAGGCACCCTTGCCGCGATAGAGCGTTTTACCCTGCTCGATGATTTTCGGAGAACTCGGCAACGGACTCGCGAGTACGCGTGCGGCGACCAGCTTGTCGGCCGGCACCAGCGGCTGCATTATATTCCGTTCGGCAGCCCCGACGGGGATGGCAAGGGAAACCACTACGACGAGCAACGGGAGTATCCCTGTCTTCATCACCCTGTTCCTGTAGCCGGCTGGTGTGGAGAGTCGAACCAGCGACGCCAATTGTATTGTATACCGGGCATGCGGGAAAGTCGGCAGCAGTCCGCCTTGCACAGACACATTCTACTGGGCGACATTGGTTTCGATGTCGACTCCAAGGCCGATCCAGGCCCGCAGTAGATCGTGTCGCGTGATTGAATAGGCTACTCTGCCGTTTCTCTCGATCGGCAGGTTGAGAAGGTGCTTATCCTCCATAAGCTTCACCGCCTCATCAATACTCGTATCATCTGTCACCGCGATATGTGCTTTCGCCATAATGTCCTCTGCCGTCAGCCGGTTCAGATCCTTCCCCGCTTGCAACGCCCGCAGGATGTCGAACTCGCTGATGAATCCGGTAAACCTCCCCTCTCCGTCGACCACGGGCGCTCCCGGTGTATGCGTCGTCAGCAACTCGACGGCAACTCCCATGGCATTCTGTTTTCGAATAAACACAAGTTGGTTCGTCGCATGCACTTGTCCAACCGTCTTGAACCCCCCGGCAGGAACTCCCGGTCTCGTTAACGTCGTCATCGCATCCTCCTTTATGGCGTTGAATGAAATGGTTCACGTCCCCTTCAATCGAATTGCGGATCGCGTTTCATCTCCTCATGCCTGCAGCTGCATTCCAACGAGAGAACAAAACGATGCACAGCACCGATACCTCTATGCCGATGCTATTCGGATGCCACCGAGGCAATGTCGAGGCCGGGTCAACACATGTTTTGGGAAACAAGGACTTAGAGAGGTTCCACAGATGATCGCGGCACCGATGTGACGCAAAGATACCCAGGAGGGTACTGACCAGATGGGGCGAAACGCTACGACGACACGCAATCGCACGAGCGAATCGCAGGCGAAGATCGGATTCATCGGGTCGTTGGCTAGCCCGCATGAGTCATGCGGGCTAGCTTGCCGGCCGCTGTGACGATGATCCGTGAGCTGTTACTCCTTCACAATCACACCGCACGCAATGCGAGGCCCACCAGGCCCATCTTTTGTCGGTGGGTCCGGCACGTATTTATCTTCATACTCATGGATAATGAAGGCGCTCCCGTCCATATCGAGGATGGTGTTGAGCCCCTCGGACAGTGTGACCCGACTCGTGACCGTATACAGCGACCCTTTCCGGTCATTGTCCACGGAGAGGTTCTGAAGATCACCGAGATGGTAGGGATGGTTGGCTAAGCCCGGCGAGATGTTCGCCTCCGGATTCGCTCCGTACTCATTTCCGTCAAAGTGCCCTTTGGCCGCCGAGAAGGGCTCGCAGCTGCCGGTCTCGTGAATGTGGATCGCATGGCGCCCCGGCGTCAACTTGCTGTCCGGCGTACCGTTGAGCTTCAACTTGATCCTGACACGCCCTTCATATGCCTCATAGAGATCCGCTTCTCCAGTAATGCCGGGCCCGGCGATAACCGCTTTCGCGTGCACAGCCTTCTCGAGCTTGCCCGTATAATAGGACGAGCAGCCGGCAAGCGGCACGAGTGCCGACACCACTATTGCAGTTCCCACAAGTATCCGATTCATAGGTCCTCCATGGTTATCCGATTCTCCGACCAGACCGTCGCGTGTATCGAGCGCAGTGTACGACGA
>Ga0207104_1049_pt1 | contig 29060 bp, 13 predicted proteins | sample Alteio_BWMinHeat_79_FD_153538 | JGI IMG/M metagenome (GOLD analysis project Ga0207104, IMG submission 153538) | Enriched cells from forest soil in Barre Woods Harvard Forest LTER site, Petersham, Massachusetts, United States -... | ecosystem: Environmental > Terrestrial > Soil > Temperate forest >...
GTAAATTACGATTTAGCTCGTCTTGTAGCTTGGCTTGTATTATCTCGGCTTGTAGTTTTGCTTGTATTATCTCTGCTTGTATTATCTCTGCTTGTATTATCTCGGATATAGGTTCTGGTGATTTGGTTTCTTTACTCATAAATATAGTAATTATTGGTTTTGATAAGTTACGAAGTTGCTTACCATACTATATTATCTAGGTTCTTACAAGAAGTTTATGAGAGTTTTATGGACAAAAATGAGGGAGAAGACGATTTGTTGTATTAAAATAGGTTTTTTTAGTAAAAAAACTCACTATTTAATTTTTGTTGGATAATGAGCTTCCTTCTAATTTACTAAAATATGGTAATTTATTTAAATGGCTGCAGGAGCTTTAACATTTTTTATATCCCCAATCGCGCTGAAAGTGGTTTTGGACGAAAAAATGCGGTTGGCTAATTTCAATAAATCGGCTTTTTCCGTAGTCAAAATCTCATCTTCAATTTCTTTATAAGATTTAATGCGGCCGTAAGATAGAACATCGCCGCCTAATTTTTGCGAGCGGTTATTGATTGATTCTGCCGCCATTAAAATTCCGGCGCTCAATTGCGCTTTGGCTCTTTTTAATTCGACATCTGTGATTTTTTTGGTGATTTTTTCCAATTCGCCGAGCGTAACTTCGATTAATTCATTGACTTTGTTTGGGCTAGTCGCGCTGTAAATTGCAAAAGCGCCGCTATCGGAATTGGCGTAATTAAAAGCGTAAATTGAATAAGCTAAACCGCGATTTTCGCGAACTTCTTGGAATAAGCGCGAAGACATGCCGCCGCCTAAAATTGAAGAGAGAATTTGGCATTTATAATAATCTTTATCCAAATAGGAAACTCCTTCAAAACCTAGAACCAGATTGGTTTGCTCCAATTTTTTCTGCTTTTTAAAAACGCCACCTTGATATTGTCCGGATTCTGGTTTTTTGATTTTATTTTTAGCTAAATTTGTGAAAGAATTTTCGACATATTTAATAAATTCACTTTCAACAATATTGCCCGAAGCCACGACAGCAATGTTGCCATTGTTATATTGTTGATCGATATAATTTTGCAAATCATCGCGCTGGAATTTTTTAATATTGGAAATTGGCCCAAGAATTGAGCGGCCAACAGCTTGTTTTGGAAATGCCGTTTCTTGGAAATAATCGAAAATAATATCGTCCGGAGTGTCGTTAGTCATGGCGATTTCCTGCAAAATCACCTCCCTCTCCTTCTCTAATTCTTCTTTTTCGAAAGTGGAATTTTGCAAAATATCAGCCAAAAATTCGGTAGCGAATTTGGCATCTTTTTTCAAAACTTTAACATAATAAACCGTTTTTTCCCGCGAAGTATAAGCGTTGATGCGTCCTCCTATATCATCGAAATCTTGCGCGATTTGTTGGGCATTTCTGGTTTTTGTTCCTTTAAAAGCCATATGCTCTAAAAAATGCGAAATACCATTATTGGCTTTAATTTCATTGCGACTTCCAGTATCAACAAACACAGCAATACAAACCGTTTCCACCGTTTTAATCTCATCAACTGCGATTCTTAAACCGTTGGCTAAAGTTTTTATGTTATTTTTCATGTTTTTAAGTTTTGATTTGAAGTTTTATTTTAAGTCGCATAAAACATTAAATATTGTTAACCAATTAAGTAAAGTTAAATATGACAAAACAAGAGGAAAATCCGATTAAGTTGTTTGATGCTTGGTTTGCTGAAGCACAAAAAAACAATATTGCAGAGCCGGAAGCGGTGAATTTGGCGACTGCAACCAAAGATGGAAAACCTTCAAATCGCATGGTTTTGGTTAAAGAATATAATGACAAAGGTTTCGTTTTTTTCACAAATTTAGATAGTAAAAAAGGTAGTGATTTAAAGGAAAATCCTTTTGCTGCTATGTGTTTTTTCTGGCCAGAAATCAATAAACAAGTGCGAATTGAAGGAAAAATTGAGAAAGTTTCAGATCAAGAAGCTGATAATTATTTTGATTCTAGACCTTTAAATAGCCGAATCGGAGCTTTGATTTCTAAACAATCACGCGAGATTGAGGAAAATGATTTTATGCGCTTTAAAAATAACTTTATCCAATCAATTGGCGTAATTGCTACCAGTCAATCAGTGTCAAGACCGGCTTATTGGTCGGGATTCAGACTTGTTCCTGAAAGAATTGAGTTTTGGCAAAGAGGCGAATTTCGTATTCACAAAAGAACTCAATATTTAAAAAAGAAGAATAAATGGGAAGTTAGTTTCCTTTATCCGTAAATTTTAAATCCTCCGCGACAGCTTCAAATGCTGAACACAAGCCCTATTTAAAATAAAGCTTGATAAGCAAGGAAAATATGTTATAATGCCCGGCAATTTATTTTAAAATTTTAAATTACCACCTAATAATTTTCCAATTTTGAATGATTTCCTTAAAAAATAAGCCTGCAATTAAGACAATATTTTTGTCTCTAATTTTTGCTTCTTTTGCAACAGAAGCTTTAGCTGTCACAAACTATGTAGTTAATTCTACGCAAGGCGCCCGAGTCGATCTCTCTAACGCCGATTCCCTTACTGTTACATCCAATGGCGCTTTGTTAAATGGCAATGCCGGAGTTCTTATCAACGGCTCTAGCGCCAATTTTATTAGCAATAGCGGCTGTATTTATAGTGATAGTATTGGTAGCAATAACTGCACCACAATTGCATCTAATGTTAAAAACGATCGTAACACCATATTAATCGAACATAATGCCAAATTAGGAACTTTAACCAATGAATTAACCGGAATTATTGGCCGCAGCATTGGTATCTTGGATAATTCATCTGTCGGTAATATAAATAATAAAGGATTGATTGATGAAGATATAAATTTATATCAAGGTAGCCAAGCCGGAACTATTAGCAACTCTGGAACTGTCGGCGATGATATTGATATTGTTGATGGTTCAAAGGTAGATACAATAACTAATAGTGGCGCGATCCAAAATCGCATCATCATTCACGATAATCCTACTGTTAGCGCTCGCGGCATTATCGGAACAATCAACAATTCCGGAACTATCAAAAATAAGATTCAAATTCATGAAGCAAATGTAACTACCATCAATAATACCGGCACCATTAGCTCTAGCGAATATCTTACCAATGCACTTACTGATGGTATTTTAATTCAAGGATCAACTATCGGAACTCTGAATAATAGCGGCAATATTGTCGGCGATATTTTTATGCAGCATGATGTTCATCTCGACCTTGGAATAACGGTTACAGATGATATTACCAACCCTGTTGAATCAATAGTTACGAATCTAAATAACAGCGGAAATATTGGTGGAATTAATCTGCATGACGGTTCGCAAATAGCGAATTTAGCCAATAATTCTAATGGAATAATTGGTGCGACAAATCTTTATAATAATTCGCAAATCACTCAATTAAACAATAATTGCGGTGCTTCGGTTTCTTCAGTTAATCTTTACGATAATTCACAAGTTCCAACTTTGAATAATGAAAGCGCGATTGGCCAAATTCTCGTTCATAATTCGGCGAAAATTACCGATTTAAATAATAATAGCGCTAATTGCGGCTCTATTGCGCAGATCAATTTAATTAATCTTGATGGAATTGCCCAAATTGCAACGGTAAATAATGATGCTGCGATTCAAGAAATCAAGCTTGACGCCGGCTCATCAATAAATACGGTAAATAATAATTCCGGCGCTGCGCTGAATGAAATCGATCTTAGCAATGATTCAAAAATCACAACTTTAAATAATGATTCTGCGATCAACACAATTAATGTTTTCGATAATGCGCAAATCACAAGTTTGAATAATAATTCCGTAATTCACGCGGCAAATCTTTATGGTAATTCTGCGATCAATGATTTAAACAACAGTTCCAGCGCTACATTGGATGCGCTTAATCTGGTGAATAATGCGCAGATTTTGCATAGTCTAAATAATGACAACATTATCGGGCAAATTAATCTAAATGACACTTCCAATATTGCAGCTTTAAATAATAACTGCGGCGCGCAAATAACGGCGGTGAATCTCTTTAATAATTCTGGAATTGCGGCGTTGAATAATAATGGTGTAATTAGCCAAATTGCTCTGCGTGATTCAGCAAAAATTACGCAATTGAATAATAATAAAGACAGCAATTGCCCGATTAAAGCCACTCTGGCCTTGATTGATATTGACGGAATTGCCCAAATTGCCACGCTTAATAATGATTCTGACATTAACGAAATTGACCTTAATAATGGCGGAATTATTGGAAATTTAAATAATAATTCTGATGGCAATATTACAACTGTAAATCTGGACAATAATTCTACAATTACAGCTCTGAATAATAGCGGAAATCTTGATAATGTTAATCTCGATCATAATTCCACAATCACAACCCTAAATAACGATTCGAAAATTGATAAAATCAATGTGAATAATCGCTCAGACATTCATGAAATGAATTTGAATAATGGCGCCGTTGTTAATGAATTGAATAATAATTCTGGAACGGTTGAAACGGCGAATTTGAATCAAAATTCAAAAATTGTGGCGGTAAATAATAATTCTACGATCAATGAAGTTAATCTGCGCGACAGTTCGCAAATAACTAATTTTACCAATAATTCGCAAACCGGAGCTATTAATATTTATGGAAATTCCGCAATTGCAATTTTGAATAATGATTTCAACATCGATGCTATCAATCTTTACAATGATGCGGAAATTAATGATTTGAACAATAAATCCGACGCAACTTTGGGAGAATTGAATATGGCGGATAATTCGCAAATCGTAACTCCTGTGGATAATTATGGTTTGATTGGGCAAATTAATTTGGCTGGAACCGCGAATATTCCACAGCTCAATAACCATTGCGGCGCGCAAATCAATGGTATCGCGCTTTCCAATAATTCAACAATTCCGACGATAAATAACGATGCCATTATCGGGCAAATTGCCATTAACGATTCGGCTCAAATTACGACTTTGAATAATAATATTAATTGCGGCAGCCCTGCTTCTATTGCTTCTATTGATCTAAATGGAACTGCACAATTAACTACAATCAATAATGATTCAACAATCGGCCAAATCAATCTTGATAATGGTGCCAACATTCAAAATATAAATAATAATCCGACCGGAACCATTGCATCTGTTGCTTTGGCGAATGGTTCGCAAGTTACATTATTAAACAATCTGGGAATTATTAAAAATGATGACGGAACAGCGATTGCAAGCGATGCCACTTCCAATATCAATATTTCCAATACCAGCTTGATTTCAGGAAATGGCAAATCGATAGATTACGGAAATGGTGCTCATAATTTGCTAACTTTAAATCCCGGATCGACCATAACCGGCATCATAGATTTCGGAAATCAAAACAGCAATGAAGTCACCGTAACCGGCGGCTATCAAGCAACGCGCTATTATTATTACAACGGCGATTTCAAATTAAATCCATATGATACAGATCATATTATCGTGATAATTACCAAAGAAAATGATCAGCCAGTTTTCATCGTAACCAACAAACCGGAAGTTCCAAAAACTCCGGATACAGCGGTGAATTCATCGAATGATATTAATAATGTAATTTCAGCGCGATTGGATGGTTTCAGATTACATAGTCAAAATTGCGAAAATAATCTTCATGAAAATAGATGTATTCAACGCCAATTATATGGTGAATTATATGCTTCAAATGATGATGGAAGCAGATCTGACGCGTCAAATTCCGGAAGTAAATTTGGTGAGCAACAAACTCTTTTCTGGTCAGAAGTTTTTGGTTCTTATCAGGAAAGAGATTCTTATAAAGCAAGCGGCGAATCAGAAAACTCAACTGGCGGTTTGATTTTCGGTGCTGATAAAAAACTCAATGCCGAACAAAGACTTGGCGGTTTCTTAGGAGTTCTAAACGGTTCCAGCGATATTTTCACCAAATATAGCAGCAATCTTGCCGTAAATATTGATTCCAAAGGTTTATTTGTCGGCGGATATTTGAGTAAAAATATCGAAACCAATTTCATCGATTTCTCCTTAATTACTGGATTAATCGAAAATAACAGTAACCGTTTAGTCAGTGATGGCGTGGCGCAATCGAGCTATAACAATATTTTCTTCACACCATCAGTTACTTTTGGTCAAGCTTCAACTCTACCGAAACTTGATTTGCCGGTTGTCACTTCAATCGCTTTGCGCTATACCGGCCAATTTGTTGGTGGCGATACGGAAACTGGCTCTTCTGAGGATATTACAACTCATGATAAATATTTAAATACGGTTAGTACCAGACTTAAACTGGAAACTAATAATAAAGGTTCAATACTCGCTGGCGGCAATTTTAATATCAATTTCAGAACTGGTTTGGAAGCCAATAAAATCATCGGCAACCAAAAAGTTGATATTACGATTCTTGGCCAAGATGTTTCTTTAGTGAGCAATAATAGGAATTATAATATCGACGGTTTTGTCGGCGTAAATACTTCTTACGATTTGCAAGAAAATGTGCGAATCTACGCTGATGTTGAAGGCAGCAAAGGAATTTCCAAATCCTTATCCGGCAATAATTTAGGATTATACGGCAAATTGGGCTTGAAATGGGGATTCTAATTTCCTCGCAAATCCCCTTCCCTTCCAACTTCATCAATAATACATGACTAAAACACTTATTCTTTTGGATTTGGATAAATTTGCAAAGTGAGAAAAAAGTTGGTTTTGGTCGAAATTAATTAACGCATTTTAATTAATTATAAATCTAAATAAATGTTTGAAAACTAGGAATTGGCGAAGTATATTTTGAAAAAATTATTTTGTTAATTTCCATTCAACATTGATAAAAAATCCCATGAATTGCTACAAAAATAAATTACTTACCGGCCTAGCTCTTGCATCCTCATTATTCGCCACTTCAGCTCATGCGACTACTTATACTGTTGCTAATGATACGGTACTTAATGCACAAATTATTCTAAACAATAATACATATGATTCTTTAGTTGTTGGAACTGGAGTTGTGAGCAACACTACTGATGGTCCAGCATTGGAAATAGATGGAGTCACCAATTCATTAACAATTGACATACATGATTTGAATTTTACTCCAAATCCTGATGGTGAGGCCTCTTTACATACGCTCGGTTCTACTGTAGGAGTCGTAAATATTGATGGCACTATTGATTCCAACATCAATTTTGATAACTCACATATAGGGACGGTAAATAATAGTGGAACTATTACTGGTCTGCCTGATCCTAATGCTTATGGTGGCATATTCATTCAGGAGGATTCAACTGTTGGAACAATAAATAACAGTGGAACAATTACTGGCAGTGGAACCTCGCCTTTCCCTTATGGCATTTGGGTTACGACATCATCAAGTATTACTGGAGCAATAAATAACTCAGGAACAATTACTGGAACAAATGCTGGTATTTTCACGGATGCATTAAGCTCTATCGCCGAAATAAATAACTCGGCATTAGGCGTAATTACTGGCACGGCAGGTAGTGCAATTACAATTGGTTCCGGGGCTATTGAAATCAACAACTTAGGTACAATTTCCGGTTCAGGAAATGCTATCAATCTGACCGTAACATCAAGCGAAATCAACAACTCAGGAACAATTACTGGCACAACTGCTGGTATTTTCACTAATGGATCAGGCTCTATCGGCACAATAAATAACTTGGCATCAGGCGTAATTACTGGCACAGCAGGTAATGGAATTACAATCGGTTCCGGAACTGTTGAAATCAACAACGCAGGTACAGTTTTCGGTTCAGTCCACGGTATTGATCTTACTGTAACATCAAGCGAATTCACCAATAGCGGCTTAATTGTAGGAAATGGTGGAACAGCAATTTCATATAATAACAGCAGCAATAATACTTTAAATCTAAATAAAGATTCTCTAATCGTCGGTGATGTCAATTTCGGCAATGGTTCGGATAACGAAGTCACTCTAGAAAAAGGATCATTCACTGAGGGCGATATTAATTTCGGAACTGGAACCAACAATGTGGTTACTATTAACGAAGGTTCAGAAGTTGATGGAATTATGGATTTCGGATCAGGCGCCGGAGATAAAGTTAATATCGTCGGAACTCTTCTAAATAACTCAATTTATCAATATTCTAGCAGCAATGCTAACGATATCACATTACATACCGAACCGGGTGTAGTTGCGGTAAAAAATGGCGAGTTTATTGCGGTTGTTGATCAAACACCTTTCGCTGTTATTCAAAACAATACTTTAAGATCATCAATTGATATCGGAAATTTGGTTGAAAACCGTTTAAATGTGGCGCGATTGGAAGATGAACAAACACATGAAGTAAAATTAGCCATGAATTATAGCCCGGATTACAATCGTAATTATAATCAAAACCAAAGTTATCCAGTTGATGATGGCGTTGGTTACAATCCAGAATATGATGAAATTGGCAAAGATTATTACAACAAAAGAATGAATCAAAAAGCCGGTAATGGCGGAAATTACGGCTACGGCGCCAATTATGGCAATATGGGAATTCAAGATAATAACAAAGCCTATTTCTGGTCAGAAGCTTTCGGCTCTTATCAAAAAAGAACTGCTTATGAATCAGAAGGCGATTCAAAAAGCACTAGCGGCGGTTTAATTATTGGTTTTGATGGCAAAGTCGGTTCTAGCAAAAGATTGGGCGGTTTCCTCGGCGCTGTTAAAGGCACAACTGATATCAAAGTTGGTGATGATAATATAAACACCACTCAAATCGATTCTAAAGGATTATTCGCCGGAACTTACCTCGGATCAAATATGAGAGATTCTTATTTCATGGACTGGGCGTTAATCGCAGGCGTTATTCAAAATGATTCTGATCGTTTAGTTCACGAAATTGCTGGCGATGAAATTGCAACTGCCAGCTATAATAATATTTTTGCTACACCTTCCGTAACAGTTGGAAAAGTCTTCAAACCAGTCACAACATCTTTAACTGTAAGATATACTGGAGAATGGGTTGACGGTTATCAAGAAGCTGGAACTGACAACTCCAATCTCACAGTTGATAACAGATATGTCGGAACTGTCAGTGGTAGATTTAAAATTGAAAATAACAGCAATCCTAATTCACATTTAAAAATCAAAGGTAGAGTTGGTGTCGAAGCCAATAAAATCCTGGGTAGTAACAATGTTGATGTTACTGTTATCGGCCAAAATGTTTCTTTCCAACCAAATGCCAGAGATTACAATGTTGATGGATTTGTTGGCTTAAACACTTCCTATAATACCAATAATTTTAGCATTTATCTTGATGTCGAAGGCAGCAAAGGTCTTTCTAAATCTTTATCTAATAATGATGTTGGAGTCTATGGTAAATTGGGCTTCAAATATGGTTTCTAGTATCTTTATTTTAAAATATAGGCTTTAACAATATTAATTTAATATCAGATAATTATGAGCTCTATCAAGAATCAATCTATCCTTAAAGCACTTCTTCTTACCACTATTTTTGCCTCTTTTTCAACAAAAGCTCAAGCTGTTGTTGTTGATCATGCGCAAAATACCCGAGTTTCTTTGGGTGCTGGCGAATCCGTAACTATCACTAGCACAGGTTCTATAACTGGCATCGGTAATCCAGTTTTAGTGGATGGTGTTGCTGCTGATTTTGTTCTTAATGAAGGCTCTATTATCTCCGGCAACGAAGCCGGTATTTTGGTCGATAATGGCGGTTCTTTGAATTTGATAAATAATACAAATTATACCACAAATATTCTCCTCAATGAAGGCCAAGTAACTACTATTAAAAACTCGGGAGATGTTGCAAATATTATTAATCTTTTCGAATCATCAGCAGTTGAAATTGATAACTCCGGGCTTGTTGAAGGCAGCATAAATATGATTTCCTTTTCTGGTCTAGGTGCAGAAAATATCAATAACTCAGGAACAATTGGTGGCGGAATTTTCTTGAGCGGCGGCGAAGGCGGCAGCACTGTAGATACAATCAACAACTCCGGAACTATTATTAACGGAATTTCCGTTGCAAATTTCAGCCATTTACACGAAATCAATAATTCCGGCGTTATTTCTCAAGGCGAAGGTAATGCAATTAATATTGCTTCCGGCGCTTTTATCGGCCAAGTTACAAATAGTGGTTTGATTATTGGTGCTGAAGGCGGAAATGCTATGAGTTTCGCCAATTCTGCTTACGGCGCGGTTGTAAATCTAAATCCAGGATCGCATATAATTGGTAATTTAGCCTTTTCATCTTCTAACAATGATGAAGTAAATATCGGCAGCGGCCACCAAAATAGCGCAACTTATTATTATACAAATCAAAATGACGGAGGAATTGAAGTCAATCATGGCGCCGGATTAGCTGTTATATCTAATTTTATTTCAGATGAAGGAAATGGCCATGGTATAATCGAAGTGGTTGATCCATCTTCTTTTGCTATCGCGCAAGATAATTCCTTAAAATCATCAATTGATATCGGCAATTTAATTTCCGATCGTTTAACTCAAGCTAGAGCTGACGATTATTCTAATACACAACTGGCGCAAAATGGAGATTCGGCCATTGAATTAGCGGCTCTAAACAATAAAAATAACAGATCAGACGCAGGTTCGGATTACGGAATGAAATTCAACAAATTCAACGAGAATCAGCCTTATTTCTGGTCAGAAGTTTTCGGTTCTTATAACGAAAGATCATCTTACAAAAACCAAGGTGAATCCGAATCTTCAACTGGCGGAATGATTTTCGGTGTTGATAAAAAAATCGCTTCTAACCAAAGACTCGGCGGTTTCGTCGGTGTTTTGGATGGTGCATCTGATATTAATAAAAATGGCACTGTCGTTTCTACCAAAATCGATTCCAAAGGCCTATTTGCCGGCGGTTATTTGAGCCAAAAACATAGAAATTTCTTCACTGATTTTTCTGTAATTGCCGGAATTAATGATAATAATTCTGATCGTGTAGTTTATGAAATTTCTGGCCCTGAAATAGCTCAAGCGCAGTATAATTCTGTTTTCATCACACCTTCAGCGACAATTGGGAAAAACCTAAATACGCCAGTAATTCCAACAATCGTTTCTGCAACTTTAAGATATACCGGACAATGGGTTCAAGATTATCAGGAAGTCGGAACCACTAATTCCAATATCGCCGTCGATAACAGATATTTAAATACGGTAAGTACCAGATTGAAAATCGAAACTAACAATAAATCGCGAAAAGTCGCTAATGGCAATTTCAAATTTAATGTTAGAACCGGTTTGGAAGCAAATCATGTAATCGGCAACCAAAATGTTGATGTCACAGTTCTAGGTGAAACTGTTTCAGTAGATCCGAATAATAGAGATTACAATATCGACGGTTTTGTAGGATTTAACACCTCTTACGATCTAAAAGATAATGTGAGAATCTATGCCGATGTTGAAGGCACGAAAGGTTTAACTAAAAATATTTCCAACAATAACTTGGGATTATACGGAAAATTGGGATTGAAATGGGGTTTTTAAAACCTAATGGAAAAACCAGCTTAATATTAATTTAACAATAAAAAACTATGAGTTCTCTAAAAAATAAATCTATAATTAAAGCAATTTTTTTAACTAGCATGTTTGCTTCTTTTGGAGCGCAAGCTACTCCAGTTCCGCAAGATATCGTTATTAATAATGCGCAAACAAGTCCAGTTTCTTTCAATGATGGCGATTCTTTAACTATCAATTCAGACGCATCTTTACAAACTTCTTCAGATCCAGCAATTTTGCTAGATGATGTTGCAGGAAAATATATCATTAACCGAGGAACTATTTCCTCTCCTGGTGAATCTATATCAGTAACAAATGCAAGTAGTTTAGGAGTAATAGACAACTTAGGATATATTAAAGGTGCGATCACTGTTTCAGATGGATCCCATTTAGGCGCTATTAACAATGGCGGCACTATCACCAATGGAATTGAAGTTACTTCAGATTCTTCTATCGGATCAGTTAATAACTCCGGCCTAATCGAAGGAGCTCCTGGTGATTTTGTTATAGCGTTTGATTCTGGCAATAATGTCCTAAACTTAAATGCTGGATCACATATAGTTGGTAGAATCCGTTTCTTAGGTGAAAATGACACTATCAATATTGGTTACGGCCCTCAAGCCAGTGCGATTTATAGCTTTAGAGATGAAGGTTCCGAAGGTGACGCAACTCCTACAATCAATGCTGCTGCCGGTTTGGTCGTTTTAACTACTGTTACACCAGATGAAGGTGCTCAAGAAGGTGTGATTGAAGTGGTTGATCCATCTTCTTTCGCAACTGCGCAAGATACTACTTTAAAATCATCAGTTGATATTGGGAATTTAATTGCTGATCGCTTAACTCAAGCCAGATTAGAAGATTCTACGACAAATGTCGCTTCCAACGAAGATGGTTCTTTCGTTCAAGTAGCTGCTCTAAATAATAGAAACAGCAGATCAGATGCTTCTAATTCCGGAATTGCTTTCAATAAATTCAACGAAAATCAACCTTATTATTGGTCAGAAGTTTTTGGTTCTTACAATGAAAGATCATCTTACAAAAACCAAGGCCGTTCTGAATCTTCAAATGGTGGATTAATTTTCGGTGCTGATAAAAAAATCGCTTGTAACGAAAGATTGGGCGGTTTCGTTGGTGCTTTAAGTGGTTCTTCAGATATTAATATTTCTGGAAATGTTGTTGCTACCAAAGTTGATTCTAAAGGTCTATTCGGCGGCGCTTATCTAAGCCAAAATCATAAAGGTTATTTCACCGATTTCTCTTTAATCGCGGGAGTGCTCGATAATGATTCTAACCGTTTGGTTTATGAACTTTCCGGTAACCAAATTGCTAGCACCGAATATACTAGTGTTTTCATCACTCCTTCAGCCACAATTGGTAAAAATTTAAATACGCCAGTAATTCCAACAATTATTTCGGCAACATTAAGATATACCGGACAATGGGTTGACAGCTATGTAGAAACCGGAACTGATAATTCAAACATTGCATCTGATAGCAGATATTTGAATACAGTCAGTACTAGATTGAAAATCGAAACTAACAATAAATCACGAAAAGTTGCCAATGGTAATTTCAAATTCAATGTTAGAACCGGTTTGGAAGCTAATCATGTAATCGGCAGTCAAAATGTTGATATTACAGTTATCGGCCAAAATATTTCAGTTGATACAAATAATAGAGATTACAATATCGACGGTTTTGTAGGATTTAATACTGCTTATGATTTGCAAGATAATGTGCAACTTTACGCTGATGTTGAAGGAACCAAAGGTCTTAACAAACATATTTCCAACGATAATCTAGGATTATACGGAAAATTAGGATTGAAATGGGGTTTCTAAAATAATCCTGATTTTAATTTACAAGCTATCTCCTCATTAATTTTTGAGGAGATAGCTTAAAACATATCAAAACCTTACATTCTCTATAAATTCCTCATAGACTCCTGCTATTAAATTTATAAGTTACATATAACTTTTTAGCCTATTTTCCTTGCAAATCCTTTACCATATGGTCTTCAGGCTATTTCTACAAAGTAATTGACACTCAACGAAAACTGTCTGATTATTTTTCAAACATTATCTCGCCTCTGTTTTAAATTAAGTACTAATTGTTCCATTTTTAGTACGATTTTAATAACTTTAATAAGAGGTCAACCATGCGAACTTTTCCAAACAGTGTTCTTACAAAATTAATTTTCCCTTCAATCATCTTCACTTCTTTTTCAGCGCAAGCAACAAATACCAATTATAATATTAGCACTGCCAGCACTACCCCTCTCGTTTTACAAAATGGTGATTCCGTAACTGTCACAGATACTGGTTCAATCATTACGGTTTCTCCAACTAATATTAACAAACATGCGATTTCCGCAAATAATGTTACTATTAATGCAATTAACAATTACGGCTGTATTTATAGTAACAACAATAGTACTAGCACATCAGGCCGCAACTGCACTAGTCCAAGAGCAACTGATTTTGGAGCGATAGAAATTAACAATAGTACGGTTACTTCTCTAACCAATTATGCTACCGGAACAATTGGTCAATCTATTCATATTTTTCAAGGTTCACAAATTGGATCTATAGAAAATGATGGTTTAATTATGGAAGACCTTGATGTTTTTCAAGTTCATTCTCATGCCGATTCAATTACCAATAACGGAACTATTGCCGATGATCTCAATGTTTATGATGGCGCCACGGTAACAACTATATTAAATACCGGAACTATCGGCGATCAGCTAGCTGTTAATCATAATACCGGAGTTAGCGATGTTACTGAAGTTGGAACTATAACTAACGAAGGAACTATTGGCAGAAATATTTGGCTATCATTAGCTAATGTCGATACTATCAATAATAGCGGCGATATTAATGGCATCATATTAGGAACTAGTGATACTGATTCGGGAATTCTGCTCGATGATGAATCAACTGCTAACACAATTAATAATAGCGGAAATATTGCTGGAATGGCCGTCAGCAGTGATTCAACTATAGGAACTCTTAACAATTCCGGTGATATTTCTGGCACAATTGACATTTTCGATACTTCTAAAATAACTACTGCATTAAATAATAATGATGGCGGCGTAATAGACCAAATCAATCTTTATGACAATGCCCAAATTTCTACCGTAAATAATAATTGCGGAGCGGAAATTGGCGGAATTACTATGAATAATTCTTCTCAAATCGGAACTTTAAATAATAGCGCCAACCTGGGTGAAATTAGGCTTAATGATTCTTCCACAGTTACGGAATTAAATAATAAAAATGACGGCTGTGGCGGTTCAATTACCACCGTTAGCCTTCAAGGTGATTCTACTTCTGGAATAGGAACCTTAAATAACGATTCTGATATTGGAACACTTGAAATTACCTATGGCTCGAACATAGATACTATCAATAATAATTCCGGCGCGACAATTGATAATATTGCTCTGAGCAATGCTTCAACAATAGACACTTTACATAATAATTCTCACATTGGAACTATTGAACTTGCAGGCTCAACCATGTCTACCGTCAATAATAATTCCGGTGCGACAATTAATAATATTGATCTAACTAATACTTCAGAAATAACAACTTTAAATAATACGGGAACTATTTCAAACACAGCTGGAACGGCAATTAGCATGGATTCAACTTCTAAAGTTGGCATAATAAATACCGGTTTAATTTCTGGAAATAGCAAATCCATAGATTACGGCAATAGTAATAATAATGTGCTAACATTAAATCCGGGTTCAACTATCAATGGCGTGATTGATTTCGGAACTGTAGGTGATAATCATGTCACAGTAAATGGCGGTTCGCAATCAACTAGACATTATTATTATGACGGCAATTTTATTCTAAATCCATATGATGAAAAACATATCATGGTTATTCGTACGGAAGATCATGGTAATCCCGAATTTATCGTTACTAATAGGCCAGATAACCATAATGATACTATTGGCAATCTTACCAATAACTCAACCAGCGATATTAATAATTTAATCACCTCGCGTTTGGATAATTTCAGGTTTAATATGCTAAATTGTCATGCCGATTCTTCGCAAGATAACGTAAAATGTACCAAAGATCATGCCGATTTAAATGATGGTAATTTATTAGCTTACAATGATGAGACTGGCACTGCAACTGATACTCATTCCAATTTAGGAAGAGATTTCAGCGAAAAAAAATCCTTATTATGGGCTGAAGGTTTTGGTTCTTACGATAAAAGAGCTTCCTACAAAGATTTTAGCGGCTCAGAAAGTAGTTCCGGCGGTCTAGCTTTAGGTGGCGATAAAAAAATCTCCTCGAACCAAAGACTCGGCATCTTCTTCGGCGGCTTAAAAGGTTCTACTAATATTGATGATTCTGCTGGCTCGGATATTGATTCCACAGGATTTTTCGCCGGCACTTATTTAAGTACTGATGAGGATTCTTATTTCGTAGATTTATCATTAATTTTAGGAGCAACCAAAAATGATAGTGACCGTTTTGTTGATGGCGATATTGCTCAATCTTCTTATTACAATATTTTCGGCGCGCCAACAATTACAATCGGTAAAATGATTGATACGAAATTACCACTCATTCTTTCCACATCCTTGCGTTATAACGGCCAATGGATTCAAGGTAATAATGAAACCGGATCAACAGCCGATATTAAAACCGATGGCAAATATCTAAATACCATCGGCGCCAGATTAAAAGTTGAAACCAATATGAAAAGCAATGGCAACTTTAATTTCAATGTCCGTGCCGGTTTTGATGGAAATACTATAATTGGCAATCGCGATATTAATGTTACTATCTTCAATGAAGAAGTTCCAATAACCGCAACCAGCAGAAGATACAATGTTGACGGTTTCGTCGGTGTAAATCTAGCTTATGATTTAAGAGATGATGTGAGAATTTACGCTGATGCTGAAGGAAGCACTGGACTTTCTCAATCACTTTCTAATAATAAAGTAGGTCTATACGGAAAACTTGGAGTTAAATACGCGTTCTAAATTTAATGAATTGAGCTAATCCCATCCCAGAATAACCTCTGAGGAAGCAATTTTTCAGAGGTTATCATCCATTAAAACCCCAAAGATTCGTCTAATTTGACAAAACCTTTCCGATATGTTATAATAAAAAGTCAATATATTAATTATCCTGTTTCATAATGAATTGATTATTAATTCATTATGAAACAATATGACAAATTTATATATTATATTTATGAGAGATTTGAAAAATAAATTAGCAATTTTAGCTCTAATTCTAACCCTATCTCTAGGCTTTCCAGTTAAAGCTGCGCCTCTTATCATAAGTTCCGATTATAACTCAACTTTTATTTTTGATGATATTGCAGGAAATACCTATGATTCTTTAACTATTAACCAAGGCGTCACTGTGCAGGGAGTTGTATTTCAATCTATTGGTCCTAGTTTTAGTTTAATATCTTCATTCAATAATTACGGTCATTCTGGGGATGTAAGACTTGCTAGTCTCGAGGTGCAAGAATTAAATAATTATGGTGTTATGGGAAATGTATACATGGATACTTCTAACAGCGCATTAGAAATCAATAATTATGGAACAATGGGAGAAATTGATTTTGGTGAAGAAGGACCAGCTTCAATTATTAAAAATAGCGGATTAATTTCATCAGGAGGTGATGCTATAAGATTTGATAATGCTGGTACTACTTATAATTTAATTTTACTACCCGGATCCCAAATAATTGGTAATTTGGCTTTTCAAAATAATGTTAATGTTGGAATAGGAAGCGGCACTCAAGAAACCAGAGTTTATCATTATACCGGTGCTTTTAATCTTGAGCCTTATGATACACATAATCTTACAGTTGTGATATCCGATTCCGATCCTAATAACAAAACTTTTACTGTTATGAGCAATATTACAGCCGTAGATCCAACTCCACAAAACGCTGGGAAAATATCCACTCAAATTGTAGAAATAATATCCAGCCATTTAGATGAAGATAGATTAGATGATGCAGGTACAAATGAATCAGATCAATGCAATAAAGCAAATAAAAATAATTCTACTGCTCTTAACAAGTGCTATGCAGTAGCTAAATTCAACAAACATAAAACTTTTTATTGGTCGGAAGCTTTCGGTTCTTATGATCAAAGATCTTCTTATAAATCTTCCGGTGATTTAGAAATCTCAACTGGTGGCGTTATATTTGGTGCCGATAAAGCCATTTCCTCTAATCAAAGACTTGGAGGTTTCATCGGCGCTCTAGATGGAAACACAGATATTATTGGAGGTCCAAGTAATAAAATTTTACGCAGTATTGATTCCCAAGGCGTTTTTGGTGGTGGTTATTTAAGTACAAATTATAAATCTCATTTTGTCGATTTAGCTTTAGTTAACGGATTAATTCAAAATAACAGTAATCGCGCCGTTAATTCTAATGAAATGGCCGTTTCCAACTATAAAGATTTCTTCTTCACCCCTTCAATTACTATTGGTAAACCTATAACTCTACCAAAATTCAACTTTCCTCTTACTGCTTCTACAACTATGCGCTATACCGGCCAAATTGTCGAAAGCGCCCAAGAAAGCGGCTCTTCGGCTGATATTAAAACTGGTGAAAAATATTTAAGTATGGTAAGTGGCCGAGTGCAATTGGAAACTAATAATAAAGGCATAAATCTTGCTGGTGGCAATTTTGAGATCAATTTTAAAGCCGGTTTAGAAGCTAATCGCGTAATCGGTAACAATAAAAACGATCTTACAATAAATGGTGAACATGTCACACTAACTGCAAGCGATAGAAAATATAATATTGATGAAATTATTGGTGTGGATATGTCTTATGATCTTGTTGAAAATCTTCAATTTTACACTAATATAGAAGCAAGCAGAGGTATTTCCAAAGGTCTTTCAGATAATGTTTTAGGACTTTATGGAAAATTGGGACTCAAATGGAGTTTTTAATTCACTTAGGTCTTTGGTTTCTTAAGCCAAGGCTGTTCTTCCACTTATTCTTCGTTGTTCGAAAAGTTAAATTATTAAGCTAAAGCCGCTCTGGCTGCTGCTAATCTTGCTATTGGCACGCGGTAAGGTGAGCAGGAAACATAATCCAAACCGATTTTGTGACAGAAAGTTATTGAAGACGGATCGCCACCATGTTCGCCGCAGATTCCTAATTTTAAATCTGGTCTGGTTTTGCGCCCTCTTTCCGTCGCGATTTCCACCAACTGCCCTACTCCATCTTGATCCAAACAAGCAAACGGATCTTTTTCAAAAATTCCGGCTTCTTGATAATGTGGCAAGAAATTTGAAGAATCATCGCGCGACAAACCGAAAGTTGTTTGCGTTAAATCGTTAGTTCCGAAGCTGAAAAATTCGGCTTCTTTAGCAATATCGCCAGCCATCAAAGCGGCGCGCGGCAATTCGATCATGGTTCCGATCATGTATTTTTTATTATAACCAAGTTCAGATTGGGCTTTTCTGATTACAGCATTTAAAATTTCTAATTCTTTTTTGGTCACAACCAAAGGAATCATAATTTCGAGCGAAACATCTTTTCCAGTTTCTTTCGCCACTTTTAAAGCCGCACCGAATATGGCTTTGGCTTGCATTTCATAAATTTCCGGATAAGAAATTCCTAAACGGCAACCACGATGGCCAAGCATTGGATTTTCTTCTTTCAAAGCGGAAATTCTTCTTTTGACGAAACTAGAATCAATGCCGATAACTTTAGCTACTTGTTCAATTTCTTCTTTTTTGTGAGGTAAAAATTCGTGTAATGGTGGATCTAAAAGTCGGATTGTAACTGGCAATCCGGACATGATTTTGAAGATTTCGGCGAAATCTTTTTCTTGAATTGGTAATAATTTATCTAGAGCTTTTTTCCTGCCCTCTTTATCTTCTGCCAAAATCATTTCGCGAACGGAAATGATGCGGTCTTCATTAAAAAACATATGTTCCGTTCTACACAGACCAATGCCTTCGGCGCCGAATTCCACCGCCGCCATACAATCGGCCGGCGTTTCAGCGTTGGTTCTGACTTTCAAGCGACGAACTTTATCCGCCCAACCCATAATTGTTTTGAAATCTTCAGAGAGATTCGGTTTTAAAGTTGGAACTTTACCCAAAATTACTTCGCCGGTTGAACCATTTAAAGTAATAATGTCGCCTTCATTAACTCTGACATTTCCGACAGTGAAAAATTTCCCGCCATTATCAATATGAAGTGAAGTCGCGCCGCTGACACAACATGTTCCCATGCCGCGAGCCACAACTGCGGCGTGCGAAGTCATCCCGCCGCGCGCGGTTAGGATTCCTTGAGAAACATGCATTCCTTTAATATCTTCAGGGCTGGTTTCAGAACGAACTAAAATTACCGGTTCTTTTTGTGAACGCTTTTCTGCATCTGCTGAATCAAAAACCACAGCACCAGAAGCCGCACCTGGAGAAGCTGGAAGACCTCTAGCGATGACTTGAATTTTTGCTTTTGGATCTAAAGTTGGATGCAATAATTGATCCAAAGATTCCGGATCGATTCTTTTCAACGCTTCTTCTTTGGTGATTAATTTTTCAGAAACCATATCAACAGCGATTTTTAAAGCCGCCGAAGCTGTGCGCTTGCCGCTTCTGGTTTGCAACATCCATAATTTATTATTTTGCACCGTGAATTCGATATCTTGCATGTCACGATAATGCAATTCTAATTTTTTGTAAATTTCGACCAATTGTTGATAGACTTCCGGCATTGATTCTTCCATCGCTGGCAAGTCTGAACCTGCTTCTGCTTTGGCTTTTTTAGTGATTGATTGCGGCGTTCTAATTCCGGCAACGACATCTTCACCTTGCGCATTGATTAAATATTCGCCATAAAAAGATTTATCACCAGTTGACGGATTACGCGTGAAAGCAACTCCTGTAGCGCAATCATTGCCCATATTACCGAAAACCATGGACTGCACATTTACCGCAGTTCCCCAAGCCGCCGGAATATCATTTAATTGGCGATAAGTAATCGCGCGGTCATTCATCCAAGAATTGAAAACCGCCGAAATCGCGCCCCACAATTGTTCATTGACATCTTGCGGGAAATTTTTGCCGGTTTCTTCTTTGACTTTTTCTTTAAATAATTTGGTTAAATCTTCTAAATCATCAGCTCCGATATCCGTATCTAAAGTGACGCCAAGCTCTTCTTTTTTCTCATCTAAAATCACTTCAAAATTATAGTGATCAACGCCCAAAACCACATCGGAATACATTTGAATAAAACGGCGATAAGAATCATAAGCGAATCTTTTATTGCCAGTTTTTTGTGCCAAACCAGCAACAGTTTTATCATTCAAACCCAAATTCAAAACCGTGTCCATCATTCCCGGCATTGAAGCGCGGGCGCCAGATCTCACGGAAAATAACAATGGATTTTTTTCATCGCCAAAATTGGCGCCGATTTTTTGCTCAATCAATTTGAGAGCTTGTGTAACTTGCGATTCTAATTCTTTTGGGAAGTTTTTTTTGTTTTCGTAATAGGCATTACAAACATCAGTTATAATGGTGAAACCAGGGGGAACCGGCAATCCTAATTTTGACATTTCTGCCAAATTTGCCCCTTTGCCTCCAAGAGTATTTTTCATCGAAGCATCGCCGTCAGCAGTGCCATCACCAAAATTATAAACTAGCTTGTTGGACATTTTTGAATATTAATTTAAAAGATTAGGATTTAGACGAACCGTCAGCCTCTATGAAGCTGATAAAAGCAGAAAGTCTTTCGAGTGAACGGCATCACCATTTATGATTAAAGAAATTTTATGCTTTCCAACATTATATTTTCTAGTTGTTATCGGCCTAAAAGAATGTTTTTTTTGAAAAAAATAATCACCTTTTTCAAAATTTTTTTCTGTTATTTGGAAAACTTTTTTAGAAAATTTCTGATCTTTCCTTAAAAAATAAATCGCATACTCAATTCTTAATTTGGCCTCATTTTCTAAGCGCAGCTTAAATTTGAAGTCCAAATTTTCGCCAATGTTAATCGTAAAATTTTGTAAATCAAACAATTCAACAGGATTTTTGACATTTACATAATTAAATAACTTTAGCGCTTCTGAATTCGAGGATTTGAGCAAAGTTCTAAGCCCATGTTTTACTAATTTTTGAGTATTTTTTGCAGGATTTTTCAGCCATTTTTTTGCCAAATCCAAAGCAATTTCTGGATTATCTTTGCAAATATCATTTAGATTATTGGCCACGCTGCGACGCACATATTCCGACTCGTCATCTTTTAAATTTTCTAGAATTGGAATGATCGGCGACGGATCTTTTTTTAAAGATTGCAAAGCAATTCCCCAAGGAAGTCTAGGTCGCGATCCTTCACTGGCAAGGCGCCGCACATGATAATTATCGCTTTTGCTCCATTGTAAAAAATATTTTAAAGTTTCTTGTGGATATTTTACAAAAAACGGCCGAACCGCGAATTCACTACTTCCAAAAGGTGTAAAAAATTCTAGCGCGTTGATGGAAGTTTCAAAATCATCAAGCCCAAAAATCTCAACATAATTAGCGAAAATAACTAAAGAAAGTGATGGGTGTTTGCTAGTAATTTCAACATCTGCTGCCACTTTTTTTAGAATCTCGATATTTTCTTGATAATTTTTAGTCAAAACTTGATCTAAAACATGAGAAACATGGCTCATCCTCTGCTTCAATTCCCTCTTTTCCCAATTTTCATCATAAATTAAAGCAAAAAACTTTTTCTCATCAAATTTCGCCACAAATTTCCCCAAAGATTTAGCCAAAGATGCGAAGAAATTTTGATCGTAGATTTCTTTTAAATTCATAACAAAACTCCATCTTTAATTTCTCGGATTTCGTTGCACATGGCGTTGATTATGTCTAGGTCGTGGGAGATTAGGATGTAGGAAATTTGGTGGGATTTTTGGAGGGTTTTTAGGAGTTTTAGGATTTCATTTTGGGTGATTAGATCGAGAGCGGAAGTGGGTTCGTCGAGGATTAGGAGTTTGGGTTTTAGAATTAAGGAACGAGCGATGGCAATTCTTTGGCGTTGGCCGCCGCTGAATTGGTGTGGGTATTTTTCTTTGGCGCTTAAATCGATTTCGACTTCTTTGAGAATTTTATCGACTTCAAAATTAATATCGCCTTGGAATTTGTGGATTTTCAAACCTTCGGCGACAATATCCTTGATTTTCATGCGCGGATTCAGGCTGGAATAAGGATCTTGGAAAATAATTTGAATATGTTTTCTTAATTTATTTTTCTCTTTTTGCTTTAAATTACGAATATTTTTGCTGTCAAAAATGATTTCGCCTTCGCTTTTAATTAAATTAGAAATTGCCAGAGCCAGCGTTGATTTTCCTGAGCCAGATTGGCCGATAATTCCCAGAGTTCGAGCTTTATTTAGAGTGAAATTAATGTTATCATTGGCGTGAAAAACTTTATTTCCAATGCCAAAAAAATTGGTTTTCAAACTATATTTCACCGATAAATTGCGCACTTCCAGAAGCTTTTCGGAATTTTTAATATTATTCTGCAATTTTTTCGGAAAAGAAGAAATTAGTAACTTCGTATAATCTTCTTTCGGGCTTTTAAAAAGCTGTTTGGTGTTATTGCGCTCAATGATTTTGCCCTCTTTCATCACCAAAATCTCATCGGCAAATTTTTGCACGACGCGCAAATTATGAGTGATAAACAGAATCGTCAGGTTTAATTTTTGTTTTAGATCTAATAATAATTCCAGAATTTCATCCTGATTTTTGATGTCCAGCGCCGTTGTTGGCTCGTCGGCAATTAGAATTTTAACATTATTAGCAATGGCCATTGCAATCATCACTCTTTGCCTTTGTCCGCCGGAAAGCTCGTGCGGATAGGCATTTAGTCTATGTTTCCAATCTTTTAATCCGACAAGATTCAACAATTCCAAAACGCGGTCTTTAATAGATTTTTTGGAAAGTTTTTTATCGTGAATATGAATAATTTCGGCGATTTGTTTGTGGATTGTATGCAAAGGATTGAGCGATGTCATCGGATCCTGAAAAATCATGGAAATCTTATTGCCGCGGATTTTGCATAGATCTTTTTCTGTTAATTGCAGTAAATCCTGATTCTGAAACAGAATTTGCCCAGAAATATCAATATTAGCTGGAGTTAAACGCAAAATCGCCAAAGTTGAGATCGTCTTCCCCGAGCCGCTCTGGCCAACAATCGCTGTGATACTTCCTTCTTTCAAATCGAATGAAATATCATCCACAACTTTTTTATCAAAGGAAATTGAAAGATTTTTTACGGCGAGAATTGTCATTAATATTTAATTAAAATTATTATCTGGCGGCAGCATCTGTATTTATTACAATTTTCGGAATAGCCTTTGTAACTGGATTCTCAACTTGATTTCCCTTATTGGTAGGAGTATTGTCATTTTCCTGATTTTCACTAGCTAATGCTAATTCACTTAATCTTATAACAGTATCTGGCCTTCGTAAGCTAGAAGACGGTAAGTCAGGCGTTGAGCCTAATTCTCCATCTCCTGTTCCATTATAATCTTGCGGAGGCGGAGTTCCATTATATAAATCTGCTGGATAAGAGGTAAAACCTGTTTGTCCAGTTGGTGATGTTTTTATAGAAAGATACTCAATACCTAAATCTTCCGGATGAGAATTAGGATCTACAGTAGATTGAAAACTAGTATCTCTGGAAGAATCATTAGGAAAAGATTGGAAGCTGAAATTACGTGATCCTGAAGACGAAGGTAAAGGCGAAAGTGAATAATAGTTTTCATTCTCACTTGTATTTCTTGAGGAACTTAATTCTGGAACTCTCAATACTCTAGAAGGTAAATCGGTTTGCGGAGGAGTAATTTCAACTTGTAAGGTAGAAGAGACTGGGGAAGTTTGAACTGTTTTATGTTCTACAACACTTGATTTTCCTGTAGAAGTTTCATTTCCAGGGCTAAGTTCAGTAACTGGAGCTCCATGTATTGTAACTGGCACATCTTTAAACTGAAATTGTTCATAAACCACTTTATGACAAGCTTCGGCCAAAGCATCAGAACTGCTTACAAATTTATGATCAGTCCGATCCGCTGTTTTGGGAAAAACCGAATGTAATTCAGTACAGCCCAATATTACTGCAAATGGTCCGTATTTTTTTCTAAGTTCCTCTGAAACTTTTAATATTCTAGCCTTTGCATTTTCCCTTAGAGAATTATAATCAACATTTGGCGGAACGGGTAATTTCGATATATCGGTTCCGGTTCTATAAGCTCGGATAATTTCTTCCGATCTAAAACCTTTGATTTCATATATCGCCAGATAAATCTGCATTAATTTATCCTTTTCAATATCATATTCTGGATCGGTCGTTTTATATTTTGCTTCTTTTAATCTTATTACAGAATTTGGTTCATATCCATAGTTTAGCATCCTTTCCTTATTATAAGCACTTCTCTCATGTTTAAGAGTTGCCGGAGTTGCCAAAATAATAATTTTTTCATCGTGCGGATATAATTCTCGAACTGCAGAAAGAGTGGCATCGCCTATATGAATGAACCTACCAAAATCTTTCGTGCCTTTTTTTAAAAATCCACCTTCAAAATTTACTAATTCAATATGAGCAGTATTGCAAGGAATAACTACATATTCAGCAACTAGGGTTAACAACCCTATATCATGTCTATAGTTATCAATAAAAGTTCCACCTTCAGGATTATATACAGAATTATTTTTATCTCTAGCTGTGGAATCACTTACAATCAAGTGATAAACATGTCTTTTACTTAAAGCTACACTAAAATCTACACCGGTTATAACGCCAGCGCCACCGATCGCGCCAACTATTTTATCTTTACCTAATCTTCCCATTATTTCTGATAGTTGCTGAACTTTTCCTTGTTCTTTTTCATCTGAAGTATCTAAAAAACCACCATTTTTCTTATGAAGCTCATTTTTATCAGAATAGCAAAACTCTCTAGCTTCCTGTAACATTAAGCGACGAGCTTCTTTAGTTCCGATTTTCTTATGAGGCTCTTTACTTTCCTTTGTAGTAGTAGAAACAGAACTCACTGAATCATCAGAAGATTTTTTTTCGTGAGAGTGAGAAGTAGCATCCTCAAAATTAGTTACGGAAGGGTCTTCTTTAGCTTCTCCCCTAGTTGAAATATCATCAAATATAGGATTCTTCTTATTCCTAAATGAGTCATCATCATCCAAAAAAGATGATGATTCATAATAAGCTGGGGGATTGGCTGCACTTACGCTTCTAAAAGAGTCATCATTTTGTTCTAGAAAAGATAATGGGCTATCACTTCGCACTAAACTAAATGGCGAAGCATCGCGTGATTTTGGTGGGAGACATAAAATTTTAAGGTTCTGGTCTCCAATATGATCCTTAATAGCTTGAATTTTCCGTGGAGATAATCTGTCAGAAGAGACAATCATTTTATTAGCACCCATAAGATACAATGCTTTATAAGCATCAAGCTCTTTTTCTTGAGTATCTAAAGGAAGAACAGCAACGATTGTTGGCGGATGATCTTGATCTTTCTGGACTTTTTCAAATTGTGTTGTGGATTTAACAAATTTGCGGCTAAGTTTAGAGACTTCATTAGGCTCTGAACCAATAAAACCAATGGTATGCATAAGAAATATAATAATGAAAAATTAATCTTAGCGAGTGATAAACACTAATAATAATTCCATAAAAATTAAACTTTATCAAAAAGACTTTCGATTGAATCGATCAATTCTTTCTTAGATAATGATTTATCTATAGACATATTAATAATATTGTTATTCCTATCATTGGTTATTATATCGGAATTTGCATCAGCAGTAAAAATAACTATAGGAATTTGTTTGTTGATTTTTCTAATTTCGATCGCTGCTTCTTCGCCACTCATAATCGGCATTTGGGCATCCATTAAAATTAAATCAAACTTCTCTTTATTTAAGATATCAACAGCTTCTTTACCATTCTCAACGCAAGTTATTTTATGTCCAACACTTTCTAGAATATTCGTAGTTATTTTGGCGCTGACTTTATTATCTTCGGCTATTAAAATTGAACGCTTCTTAATTGATTTGTGATGTTTTTTCGAATCGGCAGCTTTGAAATATAGCCTGACTTTAGTTCCGCTGCCTTTTCTTGATTCAATTTCGAGCTTGCCTTTATGCAATTCCACCAAGTTTTTCACGATCGGCAGACCAATTCCGTAGGAATCTATTTCTTTATTTAAATTTGATTTATCGATCTCTTTGCCTTTGCCCGACAAAGCTAATTCTATCTCTTGATTATTCATGCCAATTCCACGATCGGCAATTTCTATCATTATTTGTTTTTCGGTTTTTAAATATTGAGTTTTAATAGTTGTTGTAACATCTTTGTAGCTATATTTTAAAGCATTGCTCAGCAGATTGGTAAATATCTGTTTCACCCTTCTCACATCGCCTTCAATATACGGTAAATCTTCTTCCAGATTCATTTTAACAAAAACTTTATGTTTAATTGCTAGATTTTTGTTTAACAGAACGATTCTGGTTAAAACTTCGTTAACATTAATATGATCAAGCCTGTCCAGAGTAAATTCGCCGTTTTGCGTTTGGTTGGTATCGAGTAAATCCTCAAGGAAATGCAATAATTCACTGGATTGGTCTTGGATAATTTTTATTAATTTCAGATCCTCATTTTCCTCTATTTCAGGAGCAGTTTTGCTTTCTAAAATCAGCTTTGAAAGGCCGGAAATGCTGATGATATAGTTTTTCAGATCGTGGCTAGTGGAATTCAAAAAGTTAGTTTTAGAAATATTAGCCTGATGCGCACCTTCTTTGGCTTTTACTATCTCAATTTTCATTCGGTTTTCTCTTTTAATATAACGCTGAATATTAATTAATGACCGACCCAGATAATTAGCCTCAACTCCTTTATAATGAGGGATTTTTATTTCAAGGAAACCTTCTGAAACTAACTTAGCTACATTTGATAATTCTACAATCGGACTGATAATGCGATGTTTTAACCAAAATAAAAGAATCGTAATAAAAATTAAGGCGATGAGAAATTCAATCATATAAAAATTCCATTCATGCCAGAATTGATAATAGCTAAAATCATTATCATATTGCACGACCACTGAAAGCGGATATTTATCTAATTTGTGATTAACGATAAAGCTATCTTCCTTATGGAAAATAGATTGGGTAGAAATAATGGGATTGTCCGGTTTACTTTTCGCGATTAAATCATCCAATCTCGCTTGAGCAATATTAAAATTGGCGGATTTGGCGATAATTTTTTGATCTTTATTAAGAATGGCGAAATTTATACCTTCAGTTCCTATTATTTTCTCTAATTTATAAAGCAAATTGCCGATATCAAAGCCAAAAATTATTGAACCGACATATTTCCCTTTATTATCAACAACGCCCATTCCCGCCGGAATTATCCATTGACGGCTAACGGCACCGTAAACCGGCATTCCAATATGCATTTCATTGGGATATTTTATAGTATATGGCAAATAATCGCGCTTGGAAATATCAACCGGATTAGAAAGAATGCCTTCAGTTCCATCTACCGTTACAAATTTATTTTTATTTACCCAGGAAAACATATTCCAGTTAATCGCCACATTAACTTTACTATTAACCCTGAAGGTTCCAAGCAAATTTCTGATAGTATTTTGGTCAGTGCCTTTCTGCCTGATTTGGTTGGAGATATAATCCATTTGATAGTTAGTATAGCCAAAATCATCATTGATCGTGCGATCTATTTTCTTGGCTACGGAAGTTATGAGGGAGATGTTTCTTTTGAAATAATCACGGTAAATGACATGGCTAAACCAAATAGCTAAAAACGCCGTAAAGGCGACTACAAATATAATGATAAGAGAAAAATCATTTGATAGAGATGGGCTTTTAATTCTTTTTAAAATAGACATTATTGGTTATTGAGTCTGGTTTTTAAAACTTTTGTAATGTGGTATTTCAGCGGCTTAAAAAGCGCCTTGATAGATTTTAATAATATTATCCAACATAACTAAAGCTTCTTCTCTTGGTCTTTGGAAAGTATTTCTACCAATGATAGAACCGCTGGCTCCACCTTTGTAAATTTCTCTGATTTCATTATAAACTTCTGAATCAGATTTTGCACCGCCGCCGGAGAAAACTACCAATCTTCTACCGTTAAAGCAGCATTGTACAACATGTTCCACTCTTTTAGCTAAAGAAGCTGCGGAAATTTGTTGTTTATCATAAACTTTAATTGCTTCGATATTTTCTAAAGCTGCTGTTGGAGGTTTAACTTTGATGATATGAGCACCAATCAAAGCCGCCATATGCGCACCGTAAGCGCAAATATCGAAAGCAGTTTCACCCGCTTTTGATAAATCGCCACCTCGTGGATAAGACCAAACGACAGAAATCAAACCGTAAGATTTTGCTTCTTCAGTTAATTCTTTAATTTCTTCGATCATTTCAAAAGCCGCGTCACTTCCTGGATAAATGGTGAAGCCAATACCGCTGCAACCCAAGCG